>ERZ1034928.18-NODE-18-length-102041-cov-14.848528_pt1 | contig 102041 bp, 136 predicted proteins | sample MGYA00520627_ERZ1034928 | MGnify/ENA primary metagenome ERZ1034928 (study PRJEB33766, sample SAMN09781755) | gut metagenome | biome: gut microbiome | host: Homo sapiens | place: Madagascar | study: EMG produced TPA metagenomics assembly of the PRJNA485056 data...
TCCATTTCATTCCTCCTTATTCTCTTTTATCTTCATCCCCTTTCCATTTTATCTAATTCTTCTGTTTATTTTCCCTTTAAATCTCCATATTTCTCTTCGCCCCTTCATATACTCTTTTTTCCCACTATCTACACTATATATTTTCCCTTATCATTTCCCCTATATTCCCACATTCAATTTTATATTTATCTCTAAATTCTTATTGTTGTTACAGTAAAATTTATATAACTTGCCTATATATTTTTTATTAAATTAAGGGCTTTTTATTTTTCTATTATCTTATCTTATTCTTTTAGAGCGCGTAGAATTTTAGATGCGTAGCATCGTAAATTCGTAGCGCAACTGGGGGTATGGGGGCGTTAGACCCCCCCACAAGTAAATAGTCACATTGACAAAAATAGGAAAATATGATATAATATATGAAGAGGCTTTTTAAAGTCTTATAAATACTTTAAAATTTTAGGACATTGTTTTCCCTATTAATAGGGAAAAATAAATGCAAAAATTGAAGAGCCATTATATGACAGGGCTTGAGACTCGATAATTTAAGGGGATGGCTGAGAAAAAAGTCGGAAAAACTCCAATAATAGGAAAATCATATCATTGGGGGTTTACCTACTTTTTTTATTCAGGAACACCTTGAGTTATCGAGTCTAAAGGCAATAAAAAATATTTTTGGATAAACGTGATATAAATAAGAGATTATATTTACTTATATCACGTTTATCCAAAAATTAAATCTAAAGGAGCGTCCGGCTCTGCCAGCCCCGTTGGGGAATACCGTAGGCAAGATTATCCAAAATAGAAAAGAGGTATGAAGATGGAAGAAAAAGAAAAGAAGAAAAGAAAAGTCTATATGACAGATGAAGAAATTTTAGGGCTGATAGATAAATTTAAAGAAATTATTGGGCAAGAGTTGAAATACTCTGAACTATGTAAGCTGTCTGGGTTGAAACCAAAAACTAGCGACTCTAAAATCAGACAACTTCGTGAACTTCAACTGATAGCCAATATAACGAAGCTAGATAATCCAACAAGATATCGTGTTGATGAAGTATATGATAAGATGTTGCTTCCTGTTTCTGGCTCTCAGAGGTTTCAAGCTCAAATGGAAGTTCTTATTCTAAAGATGTTTCAAACTGTTGGCGAAAAGACGCTATATATTCCTAATGGTAGGCTCCTCCAAAATCTGTTTTTGGTAAATGAAAATTATAATTTTATTAAAAAGAAAGATAATCGGGATGTATTACACAAGGCTTTAGACTATAATTATGAAAAGTTATTTGAAGCGTCTAACAAAGCCGGACAGATTCTTTACCTTTGGGTAGACAGGGCTTTAAGACGCATGGAAGCAAAAGGCCTTCTACTTTATAGAAAAGGGTTCTGTGTTGTAAGGCGGCTAAATGATTCTTATGTAAGAGTTGAAAATGTAGAGATGAACTCTGAAATGGAAAAGAGAATATTAAAATGTTATCATGAGACATATTGTCAGTTAGGATTTGCGCCTTCTAAAGAAGATGAGGCTTTTCCTTGGATACCGAATGTGTATCAAGAGATGTTTCATAATGTGTTCGCTACCAAGATAAAAGCTGAGTTCAAAGATCAGATGATAATCAATGCTTTTAGAGCTAATATCATAACTATTGGAAAGAATATAGTTGACAGGGCTCTGGAAAGCGCAAAGAAAGAGCTAAACGAAAAGGCTGTTGATATGATAAAGAGTACAAGGCAGCTTAACGAATATACAGGCTATGAGCGTGAAAAGCTAATCCTTGAAATTATCAAAGTTCCACCTAGTATTATTTACAAGCCTATTGTTGAAAAACAAAAAGAGCAAGATAAATTAGAGGATGAAATAGAAGAGGAGACAGAGGAACAAGACACAGAAAAAACAGGCAAGCAAAATAAACACAGGCTTTTAAGATAATAAAAAAGAGACAGAGGCTTTCAAACCCCTGTCTCTTTTTATTTAATTTCTTTTTTACACCCAAAGAACAACACGCTTTACGATATCATCTGGACTATTGTAAATAGTCTCTTCGCTTACTTGGATGTCATTATCTTCACCCCCATTGACATACACTTCTCTGTCAGGTTCACACTTTTTTAGGATGTCGATAAGTTCTTTAACAGTCATAGCCATTCTCCTTTTTAAGTTTTAGTTGATATAAGGCTTCTTCAATATGAGTCAAAGCTCTAGCATTATAATCGCAAGCTTGATTACTCTTCTGCATGGCCTTGAGTCTATCTCTAATGATTTCTAGGAGGTCTGCGTCATAAATACCGTCAAGAGTTCCTTCCTGTCCTCTAGGGCCGTCTTGAAGCATTACAGAGCCTAGCGTCTTGCCCTCATTGCTATTGATATAGTAAAGGAAATCGACTGGATTCTCTGCGTATTCAGACCGATAAACTTCAATAATATTTTCGTTATTGGAGTCGATAGGGTTTAGCTTACGATTCATTAGTTTTCGCCTCCCTAGCTTTCTTTAGCCTTTCGGCGGCTTTTTGTTTGTTTTCATCGCTCATCTTTCTAGGAGGATTGATTTTTACCCATTTCTTGGGAATGATATATGACCTAGAAGCACCTGTGTTAGATTCCTTGATTACACAGTCATATTCTTCTGCAAGACGGTCTAGCTTGCGGATAAGGGTCGGATTGTAGGTATAAACACTAGCTGTGTCTCCTGCTTGATTGTAGTTGATGATAGTTTCTTGTTCTTCTCTAGTATAAACATAATCCATATCAATCACCGAAGTCTCCTGACTTGAATTTATCAAAATCGAAACGGTCGATAATGCGATAGTGGAAAGAAATGCCATACTTTTCTCCAAGCTGTTCCGCTGTCTCTACTTGGGGCTGGAAAAGTTTGATGGTGTCTTGAATACAATTGTCTACTGCTTCGATGGCTTCTTCTTTTGTATCACAATAACCAATATCAAAACAGCTTACTGTTTCATCATCATAACGATTCTTTTCATAAATGATAAACATCTTATCAACTCCAATTGATAGAATCTTCATACTCTTTCAAATCAAAAAGTTTGATAGGCTCGTAGTAGAAACTAGACACGCTATTTTTGGTCTTATAATCTTCTTTGGCCTGTTTCACATCTGCAAGATTAATTCCGTTGAAGGCTTTGTTGTAGATTTTTTCAGCTTCAAGAGTTAATGCATAGGCTTTTTCTTCGCTTTCTGCGTAGCCTAGAAGATGTGTGATATGTTGGTCATAAGACCAAACATTTTCATAAATGCCATATAACATGATATCACCTCAGAATTGCTTATAGATGATTCTTTTGCTATTGGTTTTCTTGTGGCTTTTCTTTTCGATTTCAGCGCGCCTGTTTGTATAGATATCGTAGCAAGCCTTGTCAAGATTCTTAGTGGCTCTGAGTTCTGCGTCGTGTTTTTCTTTTGCGGCTTTTGCCTGTTTATAGATATCGCAAACGCTATGACATCCTACAAATCTATTCGGACATTTGAAACAACAGTTGATTCCTGCCATAAATTTACTCCGTCTTTGTGAACTTGTAATAACGAGTACGCCAGAGATTGGTTGCACCAATAGATTCATCAAGCCTACAAAGATTATCTTCAAGAGAAGTGTGATATTGAACAAGTAGGTCGATAATGGCTTTGGCTTCTTCTTTGTTGATTTCTTTCTTTGAAATGCAATAACGGCTCAAACAACTAAGACAATTTTTGTAGGCTTCATCAGTGTCATAAAACTCATCAAGATTTTCAATGATTTTCATTCGATCACCTCATGGGCAAATCCATTCTCTGTTGTATAATAAAGGTTTTTGATACCGAGTTCACAAATGTATTTCATACAAGCAGGACAAGGCCGTGCAAGAGCTTTCGTGCCGTTCTTGTGTTCCCGGTAGACAAAGATGGATACTTTGCTAAAGTCGATTTCTAAGTATCTAACTTTATTCAAGCAAGCACATTCAGCATGGAGGGAATTGATGGCATAACTTGCATTTACATCAAAGTTTCTAAGTTTGTTGTAATGCTTTTGAACAGGGCTTGTTTTGTTGCTATTATGGCCTGTTGCTAGAAGTGCGCCTTTATAGAAAATAGCCGCTCCAAGATGATGCTGTTTGAATGTGGATTCAAGGCTGGCATTTTTGGCGATAGAAAAACACTTGTGAACTCGTTTGATATTCATGTTACTCCTTATTTACTGCGCTGAGATTTTTTATGGGCTGCTTCGTATCGTTTCCGATTGCCCAAATAAAACGAATGTAATTAATTGTGTCTTGACATTTTTCAAGAAAATCGTTTCTATTTGAAAAATCGTTGCGCTCTATCATATCTCTAAGAGCTACAAGATGCTTTGTCATATATCCCCAACAAGCTTGAGCTGGTGTCCCGCCCATAATTTCGCCCCCAGTCTTAAAATTGTGCAAAGCATCATCAGAACTGGAATAGCGTGCATTTTTTTTGGTTAAAGTAGCAGAACCCTCATTGTCAAGCTCGTTTAGCAGAATTTTAAATTCTTCGTGCGTCATATCATTTTTCCCTTCAATCTTTTCATTAAAGAGTCGTAGTCGTGCCTATAATAAAATGTTGTTTCTGTTTTATACGACAAATTGTATAAATTGCAAAATTCTTTAAGCGTCATATTAGCAAAATCAACGGTAATGTTGTTTCTTCTGTTTCTTGCCTGTTCTACTTTGGTGGCCCAACGACAATTTTTAGGCGAATATCCTTCATTAACGTTAATTCTGTCAATGGTTAATTCTTTTTTATAGCCGTTGTTCATCGACCAGTCTAAGAAATTCTTGAAACTATCTCTCCACTCATTACAAATTTTAATGCCACGTCCGCCATAATTCTCATATTCGGGGCAATTTGAATTATAACAGCGAGTTTTCATATTTATCCAAATGGAATAAAGCCTTGGGTTGGCCTTGCCATAATCTTGACATTTGCAACTATTAGACCCTCGATAATAATGGCTGGCCCACATAGTGAAAAGATTGCCACAATTAGGACACTTACAAAGACAACGCTTGTTTCCATTTGAATCTTTCTCTAAAAATTTAATAAATTCTACGTTGCTTTTATTCTTTTTCATATTTATATCGTTCAAGTATATAGATTTGATTTACGTTATCATTAGTGACCACGATACTCGACCCTCCCGCACTTATTACATTTATACTTGTAGTTGGGCTTGTTAGCCACATTCAGAGTTTCCTTAGTCTTTACCATGTCACCACCGCAACGGCACTTAGCCCATTGAGCGAACATTAGCTTTTCCATAGTCATGTTGGAGAAGTCGTTGATTTTAGACCAGTCAGATTCTGCAAGAGTTTTTACAAATAGTTTATCCATGTGTCTTGCTCCTTTCTTGTGATACTTAGATTATATCAAAGACTGATATAGATGTCAAGCGTTTTCTTCTTCATTTTCTTCTTTAGAGATAAAGTGGACTTTAACACCAAATCTATCTTCAATAACACGGATAGCGGACTTTGGGGTAAGATTGAAAAATTCCTTGTGCTTATTCTCCTTGTTTGTTCGGCTGTTGTCAAAACAATTATGGATATTGGCTTCAAGTTCAAATACATTATCAGAGAAGATAAGGCCGTGACAAATGAAAGGGAAAGGTACGGAAGCGGAAGAAATTTCTTGTATACGGATAAGGGGATTTAGCCTCTTTGTGCTCCCTACCTTTATTATACCGGGCATAGAGGGCGTGGAGGCGATGTAGATATAACCAGCATTTTTATTGTTGACACGATAATCGATATCTTTTTCTCTTTTGTCGATTTCTTTGAGCTTGGCTTCAAACTTGGCTTTTTCTTCTTCGCTCAGAGCCTTTTCGAGATTTTGTTCATACATCCTACGTTCTTTCTTGAGCTTCTGACGTTCTTTTTCAGCATCAGCAAGAAGTTGTTCTTCTTCTTTCATTCGCCTACGTTCTTCTTTGATACGCTCTTTTTCTTCTATTTTGGCTTTCTTGTAGGCCAGAGTGTTGTCAAGGAGTTTAAGATATAGGTTAAAATAATTATCAGCAATATTCACTCCGACAATATCGCCCTTTTTATTGGCACGTTCATAATTGGCGATAATCAAGTCTTTTGTTTTAGCATAATTAGCTTCTGTAACAGCTTTCATCTTTTTAGTGAAATATGCGTTTAAGCCAGTTACCATATTGTCGGCATATGTTTTCTGAAACTGTTCGCCTTTAGACCGTGAGCCATTTACAAGATATGGTGTTTTGACAAAAGTGGCGATTTTATTGGCATGATAATAAGAGATATCTTTTTCAATAGCTTCTCTATCAGCAGAAAGCTTAGAAAGGTCTTTGGGAAACTCATCAAAAGGGAAACCAAGAGATTCGGCGATTTCTTGACCTTTTGCCATTTCGATTTGAGAAAGGGCTTTGTCATAATCATCTTTCAAAGATTCATAAGCATTATTGGCCTTATCACGCTGATGAGAAACTGTATAAATGATAACTTCTTTATCTTCGATAGTTTTCTTGCTTTCGGCAAGTTGGACTTTAAGTTCTTTGATTTTGTTGGCTAGTTTTTCATTGTCGGCAACAAGGGTTTCATTACTGGAAAATCTTTTGAAGAAGCTAAACATATTGACCTTCCTTTCTGGTAGGCTTGATGATGATATTATAGGCTTCAAATGAACAAAAGTCAAGCCCAAAAAGAGATTATTTTCATTGACTTTTTGCACAAAATGTGGTATACTTAAAACGAAATTTAGGACGATTTAAAATAAACATTATATAAGGCAGGTGAAAGAGATGATTTGGGGAGAAATGAGTTACAACAGGTTTTTTGATTGTTTGAAGCAGTCAAAGGAAAGCCCTGATGATTATATAGATACAGAAGAAGAAATTGAGTCTGATGAGTTTATGCTCGGAGAAGATGAAAAAGAATAATTGGAGGTAGCCACAATGGCTCTCGAAAGGCAATGCCATATCTATTCTATTGGAACAGATGCTTTGTACACGCCAGATGAGCGTAGACTTCATCAAAGAATGGCAAAACTACACAAGCTGAAAAACAAAGATATTCCAAAATGGAAAAAAGCCTCTGTAAACAGGCTACTCAGGAAGCACAAAGAAAGAATAAACGAATTGTTGAATGAAAAAGTGAACACTGGTCTTATTCGAGAACTACCGGAAGGTGTTGTTGGAGATAGAAATGTGATTTCGCTTTTTGAATCAAGCCTTACAAGATTTATTGGAATAAAGAGCAACGAGCTTTCAGAGAAGTTATTTCAAGTAGAATTTTATTTTTATCAAGTCATGAATGATTTGATACATAATGGTTTTAACTATAAAGGTAGGCACTATGTTTACTTTAGCTCTTCCGCTGGCTCCATTAGAAAGCATAGAGGGCTTTTTATTGAAGAAGAAACACTAAAAGAGATTTGGCCTAGACTGACTTGCAGCCTTACTGTTGAGGATATCAATAAAAAAGGCGGTTGCGTTATCAATAAATGGCTTGCTTATCTTGCCTTAAGTAGCTCTGCAACAGAGGTTTGGGAAGATTTTGATATTGATAAGGCTATTGTCTGTGATGATTTTGAGATAGATGTCTTTGGTGATATGGATTACATTGATGATAAAGATTATTCTATCACAAGGAAATATACAAGCGTAGCGATCCCGCAAAATGATGGTGCAGGTTTAATGCTTCCTGAGTGTGGGCCTTCAAGAGTTTTGCGTGCGCCTTTTGTGAAGGGTGCGTTGGTATGTTTTGATTTTCAAAGATTTTTGAAAGAAAAAGCCACACCTGAGCAATGGAATGTTTGCGATATTTATGGTGTAAAACATAATATCATTGAAGAAAATATCAAGTATATACTAACAAAATCGCAATTTAAGATGTATAAATATTATGATTCATGGGAGAAGTACAAAGAAAATTTCAAAAAGTATAAATGTGAAGTTGGCTGGTGCAATATGGAGCAACCGGAAATGCCAAAAGCCAGAATCAACTATCAAATGCTAAATAGCTTGCATGATATGTCTGATGAAGAAATCAATCAACTAACTAAAGAAACTGCCGATGAGATAAATAAAATTGGCAATGATTATCGGATTACGATGCAACTGTTAGGAGCGACTGAGCTAAATGAAAATCCAAGCTGGTTTCAAGAGGCTTTGATGATTTACCCAGAGCTGTTTAGGGACCAATATTGTAGAGACATTCTAAAACAAACTAAAAAAAGCCTTGTTAAGCAGGGCAAAGCAGGACGGCTAAGAATCAATTCAATTTATAGATTGGCGGCTCCTGATCTATATGCTTATTGTGAAAGATTGTTTTTGGGGATTGAGCATCCACAAGGGCTTTTGAAGAATGGTGAAGTTGCTATTTCGGAGTTTAAGGATGGAGAGCAATTAGACTGTCTAAGAAGTCCACATTTATATTTTGAGCATTGCCTAAGAAAGAACAACCAAAGCAAAGAAGTTAAGAAGTGGTTTGATACAAAATGCATTTATACGAGTTGTAATGATTTGATTAGTAGAGTACTTGCGTTAGATTGACAATCCCAGTCTAAAATACTATGAAAGTAGTATTCAGTAACAGCGTGAACCTAGAAATCTAGGGTGTTATCATTACGATTAGGAACCGTAGGAAATGACGGTTAGAATGATAGCTAACAGGGGAAGCAGAAATGTAATCCTGTGGGAAGTGCTTTTTTAGCAAACCTCAAGAGACTATCGAAAGGATACAATTAAACCGTTTAGGTTTGATTGGAATAACCAAGTAGAGTAGCTTATAGGTGAGATTCCTATTTGTCGAAGTGCGCTGGCCCTAAACAGGAAACTGCATGGGTAAGATATAGTCCGATTTAGAAATCATGGGACGGAGATTTACTTCTCGTCACAAACGATAAAACAATTCGTAAAGTTGTAAAACGCAATCAAAAGAATTATGTACCACTTCTTTTTGATATGAAAAAAGCTAATCCAGTACAGATAACTTCTGATAACATTTATGATGGCCTTATCGCCGCTTTCAAATATGGAAAAATTGGCAAATATAGTAATGATTGTGCGAAAATTTGGGGAAAAGGTAATATTACTCAAGAAGCACTTGATTCTTTGAAGATGCTGGTCGCTGAGAGTAATTGGAGCATCGATGCCGCCAAAACGCTTTTTATGGGGACCAGACCAGATTCTGCCAACGATTTGATTCGTTCTCAGACAAAAGGCAAACTTCCACACTTTTTTATTTATGCTAAAGACAAGCTAGATTCTCAAGTAGAAGAAATTACTGATTCTACTGTAAACAGGATTTCAAAGGCTATTCCAGAAAACCGTATCAGGTTCAATAAGATTGTTGGAAAATTTGACTATTTTAGGCTTATGTCTGCAAATTGCCCATTCAGCATTGATTCTGAAAGTCCTATTGTAAAGCAGTATGACTATTGGAACACTCATCAGTATTTATTTAATACTAAAGATGAAACACATAGCAGTCAAGAAGATTTGTTTATGTTCCAAAAGATTCGACAGTATATTATTGATGAAACACAGTGTTCTGTTGATGAAATTGTAAATACTCTTGTGGCTTATTTGTATACTGTTCGCACAAATTCTGCAAAGAAGCTGTTGTGGGCTAGTTTTGGCGATGTGATTTTAAAGAATTTGAAGAATAACACGAAAGATCTTGGCAAAATTTGCCCGGAATGTGGTAGGAGATTCAAGCCTAAGAAATCAAGCTCTAAATACTGCTGTACAGAGTGTGCGAAAGAGGCTAAGAAAAGACAAGATAGAAATAGTCACCGTTGAAAAAAAGGATAGGCTATTAGGGAAATCTAAAGAATATTGAAAAAGGAAAATGCAAAAATGAAGAAAAAAGCTAGACTGACTTCTGCTGAATTGTTTGCAGAAGTAGAAAAGCGTAGTGGTGTGACAGCTCAAATTGTCAATATTGTTTTACGCCATTATGCAGACGTTATTTTTGAAAGTACAGCTGCTGGCGTTGATGTTCCTCTTTATTGTCTTGGTTATTTTAGTCACAAAGATAGCCAGCCAAAGTTTTTAAAGGGAAGAAAAGGATGGGGAAACGCTATGGCCCAAGACCACTGGTGCAATGGCTTTCGCTCTTTAACTTTTAGACCTTCTGAAACCACAAGAGAAAAGATGAAGGAACTTGTAAATTATCCTCATGAGGAGGAAGCGTAATGCCTTATAATGGTGGTGCAATCACAGATAGCGAATTTTTCAAGGCGGCTTGTCGTTGGAAAAGCACTACAGATGTAAAAACAGCTGTTGCTTGGTGGAACGCCTTTTGTGAAGTTATTTATAGAGAAATTTATTTGAATGGCTCTTGTCGTATTCCAAATATTGGCAAAATCGTGACAGAGTTTCACGATAAAACGACTTATACAACTAAGGATATTAATGGAAAAACTATTTCCTATGAAGTTCCTGAGAGACTTTACCCGCAGTTTATTCCACATGATGATTTTATAAATGATATCAATATGAGAGGCGTGACACGGGCTTATAGAAAGAGACTAAGCAAACGTGCGCCGACAAAGCGAGATATTATGCGTGATATGAGGGCTAAGTCTATTGCTGTTGCGGAGTCTGAAACAATGAAGAAATCTAAACAGTATCAAGAAGATTTCCAAAAACTGCTTAGAGAAAAGTCTCAAAATTTTAGAGGAACAAACGTGGAGGAAGAATCCGATGAATAATTGGGCAGAGGCCAGAATCGCTACTGATTCTTATAACTGTGGTCTGATCGACGAAAGAGAGTGGGCTAAACAAGTTCTTGGAGAAGATGAATACAATACTTATAGTATTGATTACCTAAAGCGTGGTATTCGTATTTTCACACTAGCTCTTGAGAACATGGCTACTAAGGATTGTGACGATAGTGCTTCTGATGCAAAAGAAGCTATTATTCTCGAGCGAAAGAAATTACAAACTGTAAATCTTCAAGCCCAAGAGTATTATCGTGAACGTGGGCGTTCTGAACTGCTGAAAGAACAAATCAAAGAAGCGATTCAAGGACTTGAGCCTATTAGTTTTAAGCATTATACTTATCCTGTAAATACAGAGGATAATGTTGGCTTGCTTGTGATTGCTGATTGTCATTATGATAGCAATTACGATATCACGGGACCCGACGGTACAAGTATTTGTAGTTATGATACTTACACATTTAAAAGCCGAATGAACTATCTTACTGATTCTATGGCTAGTGATGGGTTTGATTATAGTTCTTTAAAGGTTGTTTTCTGCGGAGATGATTTGGAGAATCTAATTAGAGCTTCTAGCCTAAAGAAGCTACGTCAACCTGTCGTTAAATCTACTATTGAATTTGCTGAATTTGTTAGTAGCTGGCTGAGTGATTTGAGTGAATTGCTTGAAGTTCCTATCGAAGTGGCTTTCGTTCCGGGCAACCATACTGTGTGTAGGCTATTAGGGCAAAAGCCAGAGTTTGAAGATGAGAATCTTGAATATATCATTCACGCTTTTGTGGAGCTACGGCTAAAGGATAATCAAAATATTACGGTCGCTCCTTATAATAATGTTTACTATACGCAAATCCATAATGAAAATATGCTGTTTGCGCATGGCGAAGATAAAGATCTTGAGAAAACGATGCAGTTTTATGAGAATTTTTATGGGGTAAGGCTAGACGCTTGTTATGGGGCGCATTTCCATAGTGAATCTAGTAAATCTGTTGGAGTTGGCACGGTAGGTTCTAAGCGTATTATTCGTGTTCCTTCTATCGTTGGTACAGACCCATATGCTTTGAAGCTAGGGAAGAATAACAGAGCGGGTGCTTATTTTGCGATTTTCAATGATGATGGCGAATGGCTGAATAAAATCTACTGGCTAAACTAAAACCCTTCGGGGCTAAAATAAAGAAAGGGGTTGCTACTGTTGTCCAAATGTCTGATTACACAGACTCAAGTATAACGGGAGGTGATCCGAGCGAAAGCTCATATCTCAAGTCAAGTCCCTAAAGGATACTAACTTGTATAGAAAATATAGAAAGGAGTCGGGCAATAGCTCGGCTCTTTTCTTATAAAATGGAGAAGAGGAAAATGCCAAGAAAGAAAACTAAAGTTTGTATGGCTTGTGAACAAGAAAAGCCGTGTACTGCTTTTTATAAAAGTCCCAATCCTCTATATGATTATGTTCCACTTTGCAATCAATGCAGGAATGAGCGTCTTGCTATTTATAATAAGGTAGCAAAAACAGATGGCGGAGGGCTATGGATTCTTTTGATGGAATTGGGGATCCCTTTTATTTCTAGTGTGTGGAAAGAGACAGAAGAAGATTTAAAAGGTCCTTTTGGGAGAGGCGTGAAGCCTAATAGTTTTGTACGCTATATGGAGCATCTTGAAGAGTCTGGAATTGAAGTACAAGGTATTTGGCAGTCCGATGTTATGTTGACTGATTTAGTTGATTTTGCACCAGAAGCAAAAGAAGCTAAAAAGTTACAAGTAGAAGTGGATAAGTTGATAAAAATTTGGGGGAGATTTACTACTAAGGATGGTAGTATAGACCAAGATGCTTATTTATTCCTTGAAAATAGCTTTGAAAACTATACACAAGAATTGCCAGAAATGGACGTAAATACCGAAAATAGATATCGAGATTTGTGTAGATGTGAATTGCAGTTGAGAAGAGCCAATGAGTCTGGCGATGCCAATGATATTTCTAAGGCGCAGGATAGACTGAATAAGCAACTAAAATTATTAAATCTTGATACTTTTAACAATAATATAAAATCTGAACAAGAAAAATTTATTGATAGAATTGCATGGATGATTGAAGAAACAGAGCCAGCAGAGGAAGAAGATAGAAAGAAGTATAGAGACATTGCTGGCTATGAGAAGTCTTTTGGGGAAATTATGCGCAGCATGAAAAATCTGCTAACAGGCTCTCGTGACTTCCCGAATATCCCTGTTGATGAAAAGTAGGTGAAATTATGCCATTACCAGTAAATCATGGTAACAATTTACGCCGTCAGTTTCTAAACAGGCAATTGATAACAACGAGTGCAAATGTTGGCGGACTAACAGATGAGCAAAAAACAAGAGCCAAAAAATGGATAAGCAGGTATAGAAGGAATTGGGATATTTTTGTAGAAGAAATTTTGCAAATAAAATTGTACCCTATTCAAAAAATAATGATTCATTTGCTTGGGATAAGTGACCAATTTTTTGCTATTGCCACACGGGGAGCGGCCAAGTCTTTTCTCGTTGCTCTTGGATCCATCTGCGAGTTTATTTTGAAGCCTTATAGCGAAATCGTTATTACGTCCTCTACTATTCCGCAAGCATCAAAATTAGTAGAAAAAAAGATTCGTGATGAAATTATTAAAAAACTGTCTCCTTATTTGCTCTATATGTATCAACATGAATATATTGTAATTACTATGAGCAGTGAAGGTGGCGGCTATATTGTAGAGAACAAGTTAAATGGTTCTACGATTGCAGTAACTGTATGCTCAGAAGCCAGTCGTGGTATCCGTAGTACTTGGAACATATATGAGGAAGCTCGTTTGTTAAAGAAAAATATTATAGATTCTGTTTTCGAGCCTATGGGGCATTGCCGTCCGGCAAAATATTTGATGAATAAAAAGTATCAAACAAACAGATGGCTTGAAAAAGCAAAAAGCTCCTACATTACATCAGCAAGATATAAATTTGAATGGTTTTATAATACTTTCAAGTCAACAGTGGCTGGGTATTATACTTCTAAACATGAAGTATACATTCCTTTTGCGGAGGACATTTTCGCCGCAATAGAAGATGGTTCTCGTACTTGGGCAGATTATCGTAAAAATAAAAAATCTATGTCTGAAATGGATTTTGAGATGGAAATATTAAACATCATGCAAGGTGAAGTTGAAGATAGTTATTTTACGATACAACAATTTAAAGAAAACCAAGTTTTGACAAGTGCATGGAAGCCTCCTTCTAATTTTGATGTGATTACAAATACTGATATTGGCAACATTCCAAAAGAAGAAGATGAGGTTCGATTGGTTGTAGCGGACTATGCTTTTGCAAACACTGTAAGAGGCGTAGGACGAAAAGCAAACGACAATACGATTATTATTTGTATGTCTTTGCATTGGAAGAAAGACCATTTTGAGCGTCATGTAGATTATATTCAAGGTTGGGAAGCCTCGGATTCGACTGGTGCAGAAATTCGAGTAAGAGAATTGTTTTGGGATTATCAAGCTGACTATATAGTGGATGACCAGCAGTCAGGCGGAGAAGTTTTATACAATTTGTTCACGCAAATTTGGGAGCATCCTGACCGTGGAAGAATGTGGAATAGTCATGGCTTGACTATCAGTGACAAAAATGTATATGTTTCTGCTGTTGCGATAGACTCTAAAATTGCAGACTATAAGTCAAGAACGTCAGACCCTCACGCAGTTCCATGTATCATTCCTGTTAAAGGAAGCACAACATTGAACTCTGTTGCTTGGGTTGAGTTACGGAGACAATTAGACTATGGAAACATAAAATTCTTAGTTGACCCACAATCTTTTCAAGATAGTTTGGTAGATAGCGGTCAGTATTTTAAGTTGACATCAGAAGAATACGGTAAGGCTTGTGGTCCATATATGCACACAGAGGAACTTATTAAGGAAGCTGTAAATTTGCGTGCAGAATTTAAACAAGACAAAGTGCGGCTTTCAGAACCTGTGAATGGAACAAAAGACCGTATCGTAGCTCTTTCTTATGGCAACTATATTGCAAGTTTGATAGAAAATGAATGGAACAAGCAGCTTCAAGCCACAAATGATGACTGGGAAGATGCCGATTTCTTTTGGTAAAAATAATATAGAAAGGGGGCCAGAACTTGGCTGAAACACAACTTTCTGAAAGTCAGGCCCGTGAACTAGCGCAGTTTGCGGCTGGCCTATATGCTGGGGAGCGGTTTAACTATTGGTCCCCTTTTCAAAGCAATGAAATCATGCAAAATTTGAACTCTAATGGTAAGCGACCTACCGCTGATAAGATTCGGACTGCATTAGCCAATTACAGAGAAAATGCCGAAACACTTCAAGATTATTCTGAGTTCATGCAACATTTTGATATGATTTTTGCAAGAACAATTAAAATGTATGTCAACGCTTTAAGTTATGACGTTGTACCTGTGTGCATCAATGCGACTAAAGCGTCTGATTATGAGTCTCCTGAGTATGAAAAAGATAAGGCTAGAATTGATGATTTCTTGACCAAATTCAAGTATCAAAAAGAGTTTAGGCTTGTTACAGAAAATGTTGTAACTTCTGAAACTTTTTATACTTGGTTTAGAAAAACTAAGTGGAAAAATCAAGGGATGAAGTATGCTCTACAAATCATGCCACAAAAGTATTGTATTACTGATGGCTATTGGGAAAAAGGTTTGCTTTATAGCTTTGATATGAGCTATTTCCTAAATCCAGGAACTGATCTTGATTTATATGACCCTACTCTAAAGAAATATTATAATCAAGTTTATGGGCAAAATCAATCTCTATTTGATTATCGTCCTTCTGCACCCTTAGCTACTCGTGATGGAAAATACGCTTATTATGTGCAGACTTCTCCTGTTGATGGTAGTTGGGTTTTCAAGATGGACACGTCTGATTTTAACAATACTCCTTTCATCGCACCTTTTTTGAAAAGCGCAATTGATAATGATACTGTACAAATGCTTCAAGCCAGTAAAGACGCTGCCGAAGCCTATGGTATTATTGCTGGTCAAATTGGAACATTTGATAATGCAAAAAGTGGTACAAAGCAAGACCAGACAGTGTTTACATCTGCTACTATTGGCAGATTTATGGGACTTGCTAAAAAAGCTCTGAAAGACACCAAAGTGGCCGCTTTGCCTATGGAAAATATTAAATGGTTCCAATATCAAGATAGCAATACTGATATGTATTCTAATCAACTTGCGAATAGTGCCGCTATTGGTACTGGCGTGAGCCGTGTTATTTATTCTTCTGATAGGATGTCTAATGCTGAAATTGAAGCTGGACTAAATGAAATGTATGAGACCATGAAGCCTTTGTACGAACAATTTAGTAATTTCCTTGAATTTTATGCTGGACAAATGACGAAGAAGTATAAGTGGCAATTTATCTTCCCGAATGGCAGTAATTATCCGCATAAGAGAAGAGAGTACTTTGACAATCTTGTAAAATGTGCTGATAAAGGGTTGGTGCTTCCTCCTGCTATGTGGGCAAGCGGAATGGGCATAAATCCTGTTTTGTTTGAGAAAATGCTAGCTCAAAGTAAGTATACTGGCTGGGTTGATGAATATAGCCAACTTATGGCGAATATCAATACAGCTACTGGTGCAAATGGTGGTGGACGGCCTGAAAAAGAAGATGGAGATTTGTCTGATTCGGGTGAATTGAATAGAGATAGCGAAGGAGATATCTAATGATTAAAAAGGGGACAGGGAGTAGCTACCTTTTCATATACTGCTAATATATAGATTACCCTTTAATATACAACTTTTAGCAGGAGTTGATATTGTGGGAAAATTTATTGATTTGACTGGGAAACAATTTGGCGAGTGGCTTGTGTTGAAAAAAGATGAGAATAGTGACAAGAAGCATATTTGCTGGTTGTGCAAATGTTCTTGTGGAAATGTGGTATCTGTAAGGGGGACCCATTTGAAAAGTGGTGCTTCGACAAGTTGCGGATGTAAAAGGAATAAGATTTTTTCTGAAAAAAGAACAAAGGATTTAAGAGGAAAACATTTTGGTAAATTGATGGCTTTGCATAATACAGGAATAATGACAAATAATGGTTTTATTTGGGAGTGTATCTGTGATTGTGGAGCAAAAGAATTTGTAGATGTTTATTCGCTTACTTCTGGGAAAATAGTAGAATGTTCTGAATGTAGAAAACATGGATTTAACAGTATAAAATCTTATGCTTGCTATTGTCGCAATCAAGAAATTATTAAAAAGAGTAAGAGTTTGTTAGAAATAATAAAAGAAAAATATCCTAATATTGACATAATGGATTATTGGGATACAAGTAATAAACTGAAACCAAATGAATTAACTGAGAAAAGTCATCAGGATATTTTTATTATTTGTCCCGTGTGCAAGAAAAAATATAAAACAAATGCACTAACTCTTTATTCGAGGATTTATGACTTAATGTGCCCCGAGTGTTTATTAAAAGAAAAATCTTCTTCTTTGGAAAGAGAAGTTAATAATTATCTTGAAAATGTCTGCGGTTTTGTGGTTAAACATGAATATGGTTGTAATATAATACCTGTAAACCCCAAGACCAAATGTAAAATGCCCTTTGATAATGAAATAGTTGATAAAAAGATTATTATAGAGGTTCATGGAGGGCAACATTATAAAGAAATTGGTTATTCAAAATGGCTTAATGGGCATTCTCCTTCGAACTGGCTAAAAGACTTACAAGAACGAGATGAATATAAAAAGCAAGTAGCCATTTCTCATGGCTATAAATATTTGGCTTTGAGTTATAAACAAATTTTGTCTGGGGAATATAAAAAGATTATTGATGATTTTATTAAGGAAGGGATAGAGTGAATTACGTAATGCCATCGACTGTCACTGCCTTACAAGAAATGGTAACAGAAAGTTTTATTATGACCGCTCGCATTGATAGGATGCAATCCGTATTGGATGCAGATTTGAGTTATAATCAAACTTCTTTGCTTATCCATCATGGAATGGCACATCGTTACAGTGGTTATTTTGCAGATGAAATTGCGGATTTAGGATTACAAGGTTATGATATTTCTGTTAATTACGGGAACGTCCCCACCATGAATAAATCCTATTCTTCTGTAAAAGAACTTTTATACGAGTTAAAAGATTTTGTGATCGAATATCAAACAAAGTTAAATGGATGTTATAAAATTGCTTTTGACAATAATGACTTTCATGTGTGTGCGGATTTAGTTGATATTATTAAAAACCATAATAATGTGGTTCGTCAAATGGTTTTACTGTGCAATAAGATTGATGCTTATGGCAATGTTCAAGCATTCGATCATGATATTGACAAATTCTGGATTTTAGGAGAAAAGTAATATGGTGCGTATCGGTGAGCCTTCAAATCTAAATGATTATAAATATACTGATGACCTAGATATTATTCTAAAAGTACATCAAGCAGGATTCCCGCCTGAGTGGAAAGATTTTTCTGGTGTGGTATATTGGCGTATTACCAATAAGCTGATTAAGGCATTAAAGAAACACAATATTGACTTTTAAGCCTTGATATAGGAGAAAATATGGGAATTTTTATCTAATATAGAAGAAATACTGAAAGGAGGTGAGATATTGCAGAAAGAAATTAAGCTAGAAAGTTCTAATGAAATAAAGGATTTTAGCGAATATGCTGAAAATAAATTGGCTATTGCTAAAATTTGTGTGTTGTCAACTGCTCATAATTCTCACCATTTAGAAATTAGTGAAGAAGTATTACGGCGTGACATTGGCTCCATTCGTGGTAATTTTCTTGTTGCTGATATGGTGATGGGTGAGGCCACAACCCACACTTCGTCAGAGGTGCCCGTTGGATATTTTCTTCCAAATGAAGAAATCGAGTTTGAAGAAGTTGATACTGACGAAGGCAAAGTTGTGAAAGCATGGGCTTATGCCGTTTTATCTAAGCAATATGCCAAATCCGCTTATGAGATGTTCGTAAATGACAACCATCGTGCGACAAGCATCGAAATGACCGTTGTTGTGGACGATGAAGATGAAAATAAAGTTATTTCTTTTGATGCTTTTGGCTCAACAATTTTAGGTAAAAGCGTATTGCCAAGCTGTAAAGATGCGGAAATTAGCTTGGTACGATTTGCAGAAGAAGCCGATAATTTCTTTGCAAATGCGGTTGGCGGACTCACCGATTTAACTAAATTTGTAAATGAAAGGAAACAAGCTATGGCTGATAAATCTTATAAAGTAGATAAGTCCAAAGAAGCTATGTCAGACGATGATTGGGGTTCTGTTGATAAAACTTCAATGCGTAACAAGGTTATGGACGCTTCTAATAAATCCAGTCTTGTAAAATCAGTTTATATGCTGGTTGAAAGTGGATGGGAAGATGCTCCGTCTGAAAGGTTAAAGTACCCAGTAATGCAGTTAAAGGGCGATACGTTTGTTTATAACCGTAATGCACTATCTTCTGCACTAGGATATGCTAAAAAAGAAGAAGAAACCGCAATAGTTTCTAAAATCGAAAAGATTTATAAGAAACTCGGTCTTGACTCTGAAAGAAAGGAGGGAACCGAGAAAATGTCTAAGGAAATTGAATTTGCCGCAGTTGACCTTGGTAATCTATGGAGCGCTCTGCGCTCTGCTATGAATGCTCATTCTTGGTATTATTATATTGACGGTATTTATGAAGAAGATAATCAAAAGTTTGCTATTATTGTTGACGATAACGACGTTTCCAAGAAATACCGCCTTGATTTTGATTATACAGAAGATGGTCTAACTGTTGCTGATGAAATCACCGAAATAAAAATTGATTTTGTTCCCACTGAAAACGCAAAGAAGTTTGCTGAGCCAGAGAACGCTGAAGCAATTAAGAAGTACGAAAAAGTACCTGATGAGTCTAATGATGGTTCTGATGAGAAAAAAGACGAAAAAATGTCCGTAGAGGATATGCAAGCTAAAATTGATGAACTTTCCCACCAGCTCGAAGAGAAAGAGAACATTATCATGGACAAGGATAGCAAGATGTCTGAAATGTCCGCTGAACTTGAGAGCCTACGGAGTTATAAGGCGACTGTGCTAGCCCGTGAAAATGCTTGTGCTGTTGACGCTCTTATGAGTGAAGTTAAGCCTTTCATTGATAATGAAAAGTTTGCTGAATTTAAGGCCGAAGGTCTAGCTTGTACTGAGGATACTTTTGATGCTTGGAAGAATAAGGTGCAAGCTGTTTGCTTTACTAATGTTTCCAAAAATCTAAAGAAGAATGACCTTGGCGTATTTACTTTTGCCGCTCCTGTTGAAAATAAGGAGCTAAAGAGCGGTTCTGTTTGGGACCGTATCAAAAATCATAATAATATTTAATCGTAAAGGAGATATGTGAAATGGCGAATAATGTGCATACCATCATCAATACCACTTCTTGTGCTTGTGAAAATATTGATGCACTAAACCATGCTGGCGTTTATTCTGCTGGCGACCTAGATAACGGTACTCTAGTTACCCTAGTAAAGATGAATGTCGGTGCTACTGACGGCGATATCAAGGGTTATGAATATGAAGTCAAGCCCGCTGACGCTGGCGCTGATAATGTATTTGTGGTTGCTTCTCCCGAAGTTGGCTACACCCTAGAAAGTCAGACTTATGAAGATCCTCGTTACTTCTACAACAAGGCTGGTGAAGCTATGTCCATCAAGGGTCTAATTGGTGGTGTAGACTGCATTCAGATTACTGCGCCCGCTTTCGTTGGCGGCACTCTTCCTGCCGCTAATACTGTCGGTCAGTTTGTTGCTCCTGCCGCCAATGGTAAGTATGCCGCTCCTGTGAGTGACGCTCCTGCCTCTGGCGCTTATTTCCGTGTAGAAGGCTTTACTCCCATTACTGTGGGCTGGGAAGAAGTTCCCTCTGTCGTACTACGTTGTATGGCTAATCATCACTAATCGAAAGGAGAATTGATAGATATGCTAATGAATCCTGAACTAATCAAGTTTGCTAATGGCAATACTGATTTCTATGAAGCTGCTGTCACTTGTTTCGCTGACAACGATATGAGTTCTGAAAAGAAGAATCTAACTCATACTGCTTTTCTAGCCGAAGTTGAACACAAGGCTGGTATTTCTCGTGAGGGTAATGATATTAATGCTTGGATTGCTCATCCTAGTGTTGGCTGGGCTGCTATGAGCATTGTTAATGCTACTATCCGTGCTATCGTTCCTGTGACCATTCTTCCTGATTTTGACATTTTCTCTGAAATGCGGACTGTGGGCTATGGCGACCTAGTAAAGTTTACTGTTGAGCCTCGTTCCTTCTTCCTGACCAGTCTCGGCGGAAAGGGCGAACGCAACACTTTCCGTGTTCGTAAGTTTGCTCAAGACATTGAACTTCATCCTGTTCAGCACATGATTACTGTATTCCGTAATATGTATAATGTTCTAGCTGGTAAGACCAATATCGTTGACTTCCTGTCTTGGGTACTGCTCTCCATCCGTACTGATATGTACACTCAGGCTCTAGGTGTTCTAAATGACGGTCTAACTTCTATCCCTGTTGGCTCTCTGAATGTCAACGGTGCTTTTGACATGAAAACCCTAGTTAAGATGTGTGAGACTGTTGAGTTCCGCAACGGTGGTGTAAAGCCCGTAATTGCTGGTTCTGCTACTGCTCTAATGAATGTTCTACCTGACTCCACTTCTGGTTATCGTATGAATGTTGATGGCGAAGGCAATGGTAAGATTGACCTAATCCGTAACATCATGGGTTATAGTGTGCTAAAGCTAGGCAATGCCGTTACTAAGGCTGGCGATCTAATCCTACCTGATAACAAGCTATATGTTATTAGCCCCTCTCAGGATAAGCTAGTCAAGGGTGTAATGGTTAATCAGCTTTCCAACAGCAATGATTTCTATGCTAATGCTGACCTAACTCAAGACTACACTTTCCGTCTTGAATACAACTTTGCTTACGCTTCTTCTGCGTTTGCTGGTGTTTATACTGTTGCTTAATTTATAAACAACAGTTTGGAATAAAAGGAAAATAAAAGGAGAAAACTATGGCTGTAAACACTAAGACTGTAAAAAAGGAAAATCCTATTAAAGTAAATGAGACTGCTGTTGCGGTTGATACAGAAAAGGACGCTCTAAAGGCTCAAATTGAAGAGCTAAAGGCTCAAATGCAGTTGATGAGCCAAATGATGGCTATGAAGCCAGTAGAAACTACCCATAAGAATTCTGACAGACCTATTACTTTTGTAAATATGAGTATCGGGACACTTGTGCTAAAGGGCAGTACGATTTGGAAGATTGAAGGGCAGTTTGAAAAGCGAGACTTTATTGAAAGCGAAGCTATTATTATTGCCAATAATATGCGTGACGCTATTCGTAAGGGCTATGTTTATATTTCTGACCCTGAATTTGTTGAATCTCAGCATTTAACTGAGGTATATGCACATTTGCTAAACCCAGAGCAATTGAAGAATCTTTTTGATAAAGATACTAAATATATTCTGGATGCTTATCGAATGGCTGGCGACGAACAAAAGGGTATCATTGAAGATATGGTAGCCAAAAAGAAACTTGCTGGCGAAACTGTTGATGCAAATCTTTTAGTTGAAATTAAAAAGAGTTCTGGTAAGGACTTTATGAGTATCGAGCCAGAAGATGAAGAGTAAGGAGGCGAGGCATAATGCCAACTTCCTTTGACAAAGTGATTGATATGGCTTTGGTCACTGTATCGGATTATAAGCTAAAGAAGTTGTATGAACAAGATGTTGAAAAATTCAATGCTTGGTGTGATGGCTTTTTGGTTGCGGCGATTCCTGACTTTAACCTTTGCCGTCAATCACTTTCATATGATGAAGAGAAGCGTGAGTTTCATAATGAATTGAACCCTATGGAAATTCGTATCCTTGCAGATTTTTGGGTGCTTGAATGGTTCAGTCGTGAAACTCAAGACGCAACTCAGATTGCTAGAACATTGAATGTTTCTAGTGCTTTTACAAGCCATAGTGCGGCTCAAAACCTCAAAGAAAAATCTACTTATGTAGATAAGCTTAGAGAAAAAGTTGAGCAAAAAATAAACGACTATCTTTTGATGACGATGACAGATGAAGAGCAAGCCGCTCTTTCTAGTTAAGGAGGGGCTTGTTTGAACATTGAGAAACGTACAAATGAAATCTTTAACGTACTTGTTCAGTATGAAAAGATTTTTGAAGAAGATTCTTCCGTAACAGAGGAAACTTACAAGAGATATGTCGATAGACTTTATACTTGGTATTACGGAGCCGATTGCGAAGAAATATATAATTTGCTTAAAGGATTGTATAATCTTGGTCAAAAGGCAACACATCAAAATGTAAAGTCAACAGTATTTCATATCATTCAGCTATTGCAAAGAGGTGAAGAGTATGGCTCTGAGATTCTTTGAAAATAGCCTTGAAAGCGGAATGCTGACAGACCCTAACACTTTTTATCATGAACAACAACAGGCTTTCCAAACAGCACAATGGGATAATACGTCTGCAAGAAAAACTATTTTTGAACAGGACGATTTTGGTGTTGATTCATACCATGAAATAGAATGTTGGACGACCGAAGTTATTGGTACAACTTCAACTTTCATGAAGAATGGCCAAGACTATATGATGGTATTGTTTGAAAATATTGATAAACATTGTGAACGTGGTTTGATGTATAAATATGATGATAATTATTGGCTTGCGGATTTTACAAATCCAGAGAAGGGGCTTGGCTCTGAGATTACTCTTAGACGTTGTAACAATTGGCTTAGAATGATTGACCCAGATAATGGTTCAGTATTTTCTATCCCTTGTGTAATTGATTATGACATGACAAGCCCTAGCGCACAAGTCTCTCGTTCTATTATTACACCAAATAACCATGCTTCTGTTTTTGTTCAAGCGAATAAAGATACTTTAAGGCTTTTTGCTTACAATACAAGATTCATGTTGCGTGGCAGACCTTTTAAGCTCTTGGCTTTTCAAGACACATTGAATAGGGCTTTGAGTGAACAAGACCCACCCATTCTATATCTTGATTTGTATTTGGATGAGCTTCATGCCAAAGACGATATTCAAAATCAGCTTGCGGATAACGGCGATTTTATTTATTCTATAATTGCACCCGTGGACAACTTGAAGTTGACACAAGGTGCAACTGGTAGATTAGACGCTAGTGTTCTTTTGAACGGCAATGAGGTTGCTCGTAAAATTATATGGACATCTAATAGTGAAGATTTGAAAATTGTTGATAGCAATTATGAAGTGAGTCCAATGGCTTCTGGTAATATTATGATTACAGGTACGTTAGAAGGGAACCCACAAATAAAAATTGAGATTTCTGTTGCTATTGTTGAACAGCAAGAAGATAGTATTGAAATTGACTTTGAGCCAATGTTCAATAAGATTCGTCAGCATGAGTCTATTGCTATTTATCCTCAATTTTCTATGAATGGTGTTTCTATCAAGCCAGATAGTTATAATATTATTGCCGGAACGGGCATTAGCCTAAGTGAAGATTCTGGTAATTGGGCCGTTAAGGGTGAGAAATTAAATAAAAGTACATACATTGAGATAGAAGCAGAATATAAAGGAGTTAAGACTTCTAAAAAGTTCTCTGTCTCTGTTGTAAGTATGTTTGGATAAAGGAGGTTGGTTAGATGTATAATAGTTATGCTCGACTTCCGAGTATCCCATATAAAATTATGGAATATCTAGCCAACTCTCCTGACGCTGATGATTTGTGGCTTATGTTAAAGTATAATGATTATTACGCTTTAAACAAAAAGCCACTTTCATTCAGTGAAAAAATGAGTTTGGTATGGCGAAGCGGCCCTCAAGAGAAATATGGCGTTTTTCTTACGCCCCTTGTAGAAGATGCCATCTCTGAAAGTAAAAGTATTATGAAGCTATATAATTATTATATCCATCCAAAAGAACTGTACTCTGGTGTGGTTGTTTATGGATTTGATTTTTTGTATGGCGGTCAAATGGCTTTGGTGGAGAAAGACGGATTACCTGTTTCTAGGGCTGATTTGTTTGTCCATATTGTGCTTAAAGTGCTAAATGGTGTTGAAGTTGATGGGATTGGCAAACTGACATTTCTTGATGATTTGTCTAGATATTCTCTTGCTAGAAGTTCTATTGGTAATTCTAAAACTTTTGCTGTCGAACAGCTTTATCTTGCTACGCTTGTGGGCGATACAGGAGTTGAAGTAAGCTGTGGCGATTGACTTAAAAGCACTTGAACAACAATATTTCTGGTTTGATGAGCCAGTTATATATAAGTTGAAGAAAGGTGGAGAGATAAAAATCTCTCCCATTTCTTTAAGACAGTCTACTTTGTTTCTGTCTGATATTGGGCTATTTATGATAGATAAAAATGTAAGCAATTCTGTTGAAGTTATTCAAATGAGTTATTTAGAATTTTATATCATGCTTATGGCTCAAGATGATAATAACAGGATAAAATTTGTAAATCTAATGCTTATGTGTTTAGGCTTCAAGCATCCTATTATAAATAAAGTAGATGATAGATTCGTGCTTCAAGATATCGAACAAGGCGTTACGATAACAGCTAAAGAATTCGATGAGATAAAACGAATAATACTTTATCAGAATATCGTTGGATATGATGATAGCTATATTTCTCCCGACTTAAAAGAGGCAATGAGACAAACTGATGAGTTAAAAAACAAAGATTTTGCTGAATTGACGATTGAACGAAAAATGAGCATTGTCATGGCTCATAACGGGATGTTAAAAAAAGATTTGCAAGAAATGAGTTTTAGAAGTTTTACGTTGTTGTTTAACGAAGTTTGTGGAGAAGTTGATTTCACTACGGTTCGGCCTATTTCTATGTTTGGTGGAAAAGAAATTGACCACTGGATATTTAAGAAGAAAAAGAATAGGTTTGAAGATTATATTACTAGCAAAGATAATTTGATGTCTCAAATGGGCGGAGAAGGAAAATTTGCAGGTACGATAGACACAAGCCGTGGTGATTTCTTAGACAATATGTTTAATAAAAATAAATAAGGAGGAAGATAAATGGCTTCTGCTAATATTTTTACTGCTGGCCCTGCTCGTGCGCTATTTTTTAGTGGTCAAGATCTAATTGGTGTCGGCACTACCTTAAGCAATACTACTTTCTCTACTAGTATCACTAGCGAGGAAGTTCGTGGTGGACCTGGCAACCTGCTCTACGGCCAATATTTCCACGATTCAAACCTAAGTATTGAAATTGAAGATGTAAATTGCATTGCTTAATTGGCGACAGTTAAGTACTGAGTGTTTAATGCTTTGAAAACGCCCTAAAGCCCTTTTACCTAAACAGTAACTGGAAACGGTAAGCTGAATGGTTATAAAAAGTAAAGGGATAAATTTTATCTTGACTTTTAACTGTTATTATTATACAATAATAAAGGAGGTGAAAATGTTTGTTACTAGAAAATGAATTGATAGAAATGAGATGGCATCACTCTAATAAAGAAAAATATATTAATTTGGGTTATGTATTTACAAAAAACAAAGATATATTTTATGCTAAAGTTAAAGATGTTTTAAAGTGTAGCTGTGGTGTAAAGATTCCTGTTAAATGCGATTATTGTGGAGAGATTTATTATCCAACCGTTAGAAATTATGAAAAAGCGCATAGTCGCAAAGATAAAGATTGCTGTGTTTCTTGTAAGGGGAAAGAAATTCGAGAGACTTTACAGAAAAAATATGGTGTAGACAGTATAATGGAAATTCCATCTGCACGCAAAAAGGTAGAAGAGACTTGCTTGATTAAATATGGTGCGACTTCCCCACTTGGGAACTCAGAAATTTTTAATAAAACCAAAGAGAGTTTAAATGCTCATTATAATTTAAAAAATGGAATTAAAGAATTATACACGGCTCCGGGCATCGCTAAAAAAATTGAGCAAACAAATATGAAGCGTTACGGCGGGAAAGCTCCACTTTGCTCTTCTGAAATTAGGGCAAAAGTTGTTAAAACAATGCATCAGAACGAAACTTGCCTTACTTCAAAGCCACAGTTACTATTAAATCAAATGATAATTGATTTGTATGGAAACTCTGAGTTGAATTATCCTTGCGACAAAGTTTGCTTAGATTGTATGACAATTATTGATGGCAATAAAATAGACATTGAATATGATGGATGGTTTTGGCATAAAGACAAACAGGCCGAAGATAGAAGAAGAGATAATTTTGTAAAATCTCAAGGATACAAAATTATTCGTTTTGTTGCTTATGACAACAGAATTCCAACAGAGCAAGAACTATGCGGAGCCATTGATAAAATTGTAACAGCAAATAGAAATTTTATAAAAGTCGAGTTAAATAAAATTTAATGGGCAGTTTAGCAGGGAAACTCCTAAGTCTTTAAGATATGGAGAACCCCCAACGACTATCTCTTAGCGAGAGAGTAGGCTGCAAGCTAATGGCAGTCGAAAAATACTCCCCTCTATAAAAATTAGAGGTGAACAAATAGTCTGAACTTCTATCGAAAAGATAGAGCGGTTCTTTAAGAACGGTATAAAGAGTTGCGTCTTTATATGAACATATTGCAATGTTTAACCTCGCTTACGTTGCCGCCAACCTAGGTGTAAACGTAGAACGGGGTGGTATTTCCATCGTAGAAGAGGAACTAACTGTTCCTGTTGCTGGTGGTTCTGTCACCACAACCGAAACTCCTGTTGCTTTTGATGGTGTTATGATTGGTTGGTATAAGAAGCCTTCTGATGCTGATTGGTCTATCGGCACTCTAGCTGGAAAGACTATGACTATTCCAGGTTCCAAGGCCAACGAACATTATTGTGTAAAGTATTTTTACCAGAACGAAAATGCTAAGAGCATTACTATCAAGGCTCAGTATGTACCCAAGGTACTACACCTAGTTCTAATCAACGACCTATTCTCTGGTTCTTCCGCTGACGTAGCTAGTTCTGCTTCTAAGTATGGTCGTTTGATTACCGATATCCCCAATTATCAACTATCCGGTGAACAATCTCTAGAGTGGTCTGCTACTAGTACTGCTAGTGTTTCTCTAAGTGGTAATGCTCTAGCTTATGCCACTTCTGACTCTTGTGAAGTAGACCCCATTTATGGCACTATGACTCAAGAGATTTTTGGTGCTGACTGGAAGGATGACGTTGTAGCTCTAGCTGTTGAAACTCAGGATATTGAGCTATCTGCTAACGAAACTGAAACTGCTATCGTCCGCGCTGTGTTTGGTGGCATGACTGCTTCTCAGCGTAAGGATAACAGCAATTTCACCTTTACTGTTGATAGTGGCGATTCTGCTACTGTCTCTGCTAGTGGTGTGATTACTGCCGATGCTACTAAGACTGGTGTTACCACTATCGAAGTAACTCTAACTAATCATCCTAGCGTTCCTGCCGCTTACATCAAGGTAACTGTGGCCTAAATAAAATAGATCTAAGGGAAGAGGTTTTAGTGACCTCTTCCCTTTTTTCAAAATTTATTTAGAAGGGCAGGAATAGTTTTATGTGTGAATATACAAGCGAAAACAAATGTAAAATCACAGGTGAAGTTTGCCCTTATATGTATTTTTGCGACCGTTTTAAAACTTGGAGGGCTTCTAAGTATATGCCTAAAGAGTGTCCGGTCGAGGCTCGATATCAAGCCCCTAAAGGTTATAACAGAGTTGTCCAAGAACGAAATGGTTACTTGTATATTGCTGTTGATGACAAGACGATTCGACTTCAAAATCCTTTTGATAACGTGCCACTATATGTAAAAGTGTATAAACAGAAAAATGGACAATGGAAGTTGAGGAAGTAAGGGGGTGCGGATAAGTGGCAGACGATATCGGTATCCTTTACGGTAAGATAGCTAAATTAGATGCTAGGACATCAAAGCTCGAAGCTAGCCAACCCTTTTTAGAGGAAATGTTAGAGCGTAATACTTCTTCTAATGAAAAATTGGCTGAGTCTTTACAGTCTATTCAAATTTCTATGGCTACTATAAACGAGCATATGGCAGAGCAATCTAAAACTATTGAAACTATGAAACAAGAATCTGTCAAAGCCAATCATGAGTTGAATGAAAGAATTGGCTTATTGGATAAGAAGATAGTTGAAATTGACGAAAAAGGGAAATTTGATATTATCTCTTATTTGAAAAAAGAATGGCCTTGGATAGTAACTATTCTTGGTCTTGGGGCCGCTTACGCTTCTCAATTTGTGAAGTTTTAAGGAGGAAAAGGAATGAAGGAACTAACTAAGATGACTATTTATAATGATGAGTATGAGATTGAAATCAATCGTTATTTGACTTATGCCCAGATTCAGCAAATTTGTAATGCTGTTCGGCAATTTGAAACTTGGTCTGAGCGTCAAAAGAATATTGACCTTCTTCTTCTCTATCATGCAACAGATATGACACAAGAAGAGATTGAAAGTTATTCTGATGAAGAGTTGTTGCAATCTGGTCTTATCGACATGGTGAAAGAGACTGTGAAAAACTATGAGGATATTTACGTTGCTATTGATTATACAGAAAGTATTTCTAAGGCTGTAACGAAAGTAGCTCGTGAAATGACTAAAGTTTTGAAGTCTCCTGACATGAAGAAGAAGATTGACGAAGTAGCTAAGAAGGTAGCTAATGGCGTACACGGCAAGTAATGGCAAAGAGCTTGAAGCTTTGCTAATGCCAAAGCTAAAAGAAGCTTGTGAATATGTGGCTAAAAAAATATATGAAACAAACCATGAAGTTGTTGAAGAAGTTGTATATAGTGTTTATACACCTAGTGTATATGAGCGCACTAGAGAACTCATAAGGGCTTGGGATGATACAGAAGAAATCTATGATAATGAAGTTTATATGGATTTTTCTTATCAAGCAGACCAAACAATGGCAACTTCTGTTGTCACGGGTGAGACTGTTAGAAATTTGGCAGAAATTGTTTATGAGGGTTTGGCTGGCCCTATTTTTGGGCAAGGGCCATGGACTAAAAGAAGAGACGCTTGGAGCGCTTTGCTGAATAAAGTCGGCTCTAGACAAATGAAAACATGGTTCTCAGAAGGGCTTAAAAAAGCCGGACTTGATTTCAAATCTCATACGTTTAGCATTTTAGGGTAATTTTTTGGAGGCTACAATGAGATTTATGTCAGTTGATGCTAGTACATCTAGCACAGGCTACGCTATTTTTGAGGGCGAAGAGCTGATTGCTTATGGTCGCCTCCAACCTAAACAACAGGATTGGCGGGAGCGTATCATTGAGCAAGCGGATCTACTGAAAAATTTGATTGTTCGGTACTCTCCCGCAAAAATTGTTGTAGAAGATGTCCCTTTGATGGGGAAAGGCGGAAATAAAGTATTGGTGCAACTTGGAGCTGTGCAAGGAATGCTGTTGACTTTGGGCTTGCCATTGCATTTTATCACGCCTTCTCAATGGAGGTCTATTATAGGACTTTTTGATGGAACTGTCAAGGGAACACAAAGAAACGAAATGAAAAAGAAGTCTATTGAAAAAGCGAATAAACTTTATGGGCTTAACTTGATTTATAAATCTCCTACCAGTAAATATAACGAAGATGATATTTCAGATTCAATACTTATTGGTTATAGTCAGATATGTCATGCAAATAAGAAAAGAGATTTGCGTAAAGGAGGAGTATAATGGCAGGAAAGTCTAGCAGTAGTGCATATAGTATTCTAGTTGGCGTACAATTAGAAACCAATAATATACAAGACCAGTTAAATAAGTTAAAAATCGACCCTATTAAAATAGAGATTGATGGAGCTAATCTTTCTGGGCTTGAAAAGACGTTAAATAATTTAAGTGCTACTTTGAATAATGTTAGTGGCACAATGAAAAATTTTGACCAAACAGTAGGCCAAAATACAAAAACTCAACAACAGAATCAACAACAAACTAATAGCACAGCAAAATCTGCCGAAGATTTGGGGCTAAGCTATCAAGAAGCTAATGCAATTATGTCAAAATCTATTGACATAATTTCTTCTATGGTAGACCAAGTCTTTGAAATGAATGGTGCGCTGACCGAGTTCTCGAAAATTTCTGATTTGTCAGGAGCTTCGTTAGACGCATATGTATCTAAACTTCAAGATTTGGGTTCCGAAGTTGGACGTACTGGTAAACCAAAGTGTCTGAGCCAGAATGTTAGGATAGTAAACTAGCATTGAGAATGTTCCCTAAACCCTTGAAAACCTAAAGCCTTATCACTACAATATTGGATGAAATAAACTGATATGAATGTGGGAAACTATTACAACGATAAGGATGTCATATGGTCAAAAGCCTAAGTGATTGTGCAATGGTAGATTGGGCGCAAAGCCTCGAATAGAGGTGTGTCAATCGACTATACGGGATGGCCCTCTAATTATCGGGCAAAGAAATAGTCAGGCAATACTTGAAAGGGTATTGACAAGTTATTTATGATGTGTTATGCTGGTGCCAGAGGTGATAGATATGAAAAGCTACGAGAGAGATGTAAATTATGAGGCGTTCTTTGACGATGTAAAGGCTATACATAAAATTTATATGTATAGCCCGGTCGTACTTGTTTTGCATCTTTTTTTAGCAGTCATATCTTCCGGCGATGATGGAATCAGCTTTTTTGGAGCTTGTTATTTTCTTTATTATGTGTTTTACGCTCTCAGATGGCTTCTTTGGACTTATGCTATGCACTTTTGTAAAGACAAAGAAGTTAAAAAAATCGACTGGAACGAATATGGTAGAGCGATGCGAGAGAGAGAAAAGAAAATCGAGAAAGAATATGGGACTCTGGACTATCAGAGAGAACATTATGATTGTTACAAGGGTTGGAGAGAAAAACATCAAAAACATTATAAGTAACTAAACGTCAGAAATGGTTGAAGCAGCAACTGAATTTCGCAAGAATTCGTTCAATGACGAAGATTCTGCAACATTAGCACAAGTTGCTACTCAGTATCAGAATATAGCAGACGAAGCTATTTCTGCTAGCGATAGTGCAAGTTTTATTATTGCTCAAATGAAAGCATTTAATATCGAAGCAAAAGATGCTATTACTATTACAGATTCCGTCAACCAAGTGGCAAATGAATTTGCAGTTTCTTCTGCGGATTTGAGTAATAATTTGGGCAATATGTCTGCCGCTCTTGCGGTTGGCAACAATACTTTTTCAGAATCCTTAGGCCTCTTGACAGCCGGGACTGAGGTTACAAGACAGGCTAATAAAGTTTCTAGAGGATTAATAACTACACAGGCTCGATTAAACCAAATTGTAGATGAATCCTCTGACACTGGCAAAGCTCTTACTGAATGGTACAGAGAACATAACATAGCGATATATGACCAAGAAGGTCAAATCAGAAGTCTTTATGATGTGCTTAAAGATGTGGCTGATATTTGGCCTTCTCTTACTAAAAATGAACAAGCGTATTATTTAAATCAACAGGCGGGTAGAAAAATGGTTTGTGCCCGTTCAGCGTGAATTGACGGGGAAGAGAACAAGTTGATTGAGAAGTTCTACTTGTGGTTTAAACATGAGTGCCTAATGCTTTATACACGAACTTAGCGCAGTAATGTGTTAAGGGCTTGAAGTAATTATTCAAGATATCGTAAAAGAGATAAAGATATATGGTCAATCCGCAGGAAAGCCTCCTTTGAAATAAGGTGGAATCTTCACAGACTATCGAAAGCAATCAAATTATAAATAAAAAAATTTGATAAATGTAACTATCTTATGATAGAATAAGCTATATAAATAGACGAAGCGAGTAGAGTAGGAGAAGTCCGAAGTGCGCTGATATTTGCAAACGCAAATAAAGATATAGTCGAAAATTTAAAAAAGAGAAAAAAGTTTTATGAAAAATTATTATTTTGAATTTGTTAAACGTGGCGTTTTTCCTTTGGTAGAAAGGATAGAAAATGACCATCAAAAAGTTCCCTGTGTAGATAAAGAAGGGTACAAGTATTATTTATCTTATCATTCAAATATTGCGGATAAAAGAACTGTTTGGTTTAATAAATGGGATAAAAGGAATCCTTTTAAACCGTATAATATGAAATTATATGCATCAAGAGTTCAAGAAAACGCAAATATTTTATCAAGTGACGAGGAATTAAAATCAGCAACCACGAAGAAAGTCCGATTTGTATGTCCTAAATGTGGAAAAGAATATGAAAAGAAATGGTGTCATTGGATAGGCCAGCCAGACAATGAGCATTTTTGTAGGAAATGTTCGAGTACTATCAGCGGAGAAAAAAGAAAGTATGGCTATGAGGAAGTGGATGAATTATATTCGCATTATGGATATAAATTGTTAGAGCCGAAAGAAAATTTTGATACCAACGGAGGACATAAACGTCTTTTTTGCAAAAGCAAAGAAGGGTACTTATATAATATTGATTTTAATTCTTTAAGATCAAACAATAAAGGGACGAATAAGTTTTCTAAAACTAATCCGTATGCTGTAGAGAATCTTCAAAAATGGTGCGATGATAATAATGCTGAGTTAAGGATACTTCATCAAAATATCTATGAAGATAAAACAACCTTCTCCATTGTTTGCGAATGTGGAAATATTTATGAAGTAGAATCATATGAAATTTTTGGGCTTGGAAGAACAAGATGCCAGACTTGCTCGAAAAAAGAATCTAGATTAGAATTGGCAACACGAAAATGGCTTGAAGCAAATAAAATTCCGTTTGAAAGCCAATTTAGATTTGAAGATTGTAAATATAAAAGAATGTTGCCTTTTGATTTTAAATGTGATTGGAAAGAAAAGGTTATTTTAATTGAAGTAGATGGAAGTCAGCATTATTATACGAGTCAATGGATTAATGAAGAAAAATTAAAATCTCAAAAAGAAAGAGATAAAATAAAAACAGAATACGCGAAGGAAAGAGGATATGAATTATTAAGGATTCCATTTTGGCATTTTGCCAACGGTACTTATGAAAAATATTTGAATAAAACTTTTTTCGAGAAAAATGAATAAACGGCAAACCAATCTCAAAATCTTGCCGCAATTTTAAGCAATTTCACAACCGCAATAAAAGCAAACGAAACAGCATTAAATTCTGCTGGTTCTTCTGCTAAAGAAAATGCTAAATATATGGAAAGCCTTGAAGCAAAAGCTTCTCAACTCAAGGCTTCTTTCCAAGAATTAGCAACTAATGTAATTCAATCTGAACTTGTAAAATCTTTACTTGAGCTTGCCAACACTTTCTTAAAAGTAGCTGATACTGGTGTCGGAAGAACTATCATTCAATTTGGGCTATTAACAGGGGTCCTCACTGGCGGGATTTCTCTTTTAAGTCAGTATGGGAAAGCCTTGTCTAGCACGTTTAGTTTACTTGCTACTTTTGGCAAGAATATAAAATCAGCCGGGAATATAATTCAAGGTGTATCTGCTACATTTTCTACGCTTGCTGGTGAGGCTACTGGTGCAACAGGTGCGTTTACAGCTTTAAGTGCTGCCGCAGGTCCTGTAGCACTGGCTATTGCTGGAATCGTTGGCGTACTTGCGACCGCAAAAACAATTTACGATGCAACGACTGTAAGTCTTGAAGAGCAAAAAGAAATCGTCTCCAATTTAACTGGCGAAATTGAAAACTTGCGTTCTGAATATGACCAGCTTTCCAGTAAAGATGATTTGACAGATAAAGAGAAACGAAAGCTTGAGATTCTTGAAGCTCAAATCAAAGCCAATGAAACATTATTGCAACAGGAGAAAGCCAAAGCATACGAAAAAGAATTCTCTACTGGTAGCGAGTATGGTATTTTTGATAAGCAGTTTTGGCTTGGGAGTCAGAAAGAGCAAGGAAAAACAGGATTTCAAAGAGTCTCTACTCAAGTTGGAGATTTAAAAAATATTCAAAAGGATTTAGATTTTACAGAGAACGCACTTAATAATCTTTATAAACGGCTAGAGAAAGAGACGGACGAACATCAAAAGAAACAAATTCAAGCTTGGATAGATGAAAAAGAAACTCATATAAAGACTATTCAAGAAGAATATAACACTATAAACAAAGAGGTTTCTTCAAAGATAGAAGAGCTTTCTGAATATCTTGAAGAAGGGGTTATCCCGTCCGATGAACAAGGTGCAGTAAAGCAAGTTGTTGATGATTATCTTGGCCTTATTTCTACCGAAGAAGAAGCCGCCGAAGCCGCAAACACTCTTGAAGCTCAACTTCGCAAAATAGCCGATGTAGAGATAATGCCAAAAGATGCAAAATCCATGAACTCTTGGCTTGAGTCTTTAACTGACGATGAATTTACTAAACTTCAAGATTTGATGGGCTTGTCTGATGGTGTCGCTCAGAAACTATCAGATACACTCAGCAATATGGGTGGCGAAGAAGCTATCAATTTTATCAATGATGCTTATAAGCGTTTTTATGGCACTATTGATGATGCAACCGAAGCCACAGATAACTTCAAAAAAGCCCTAGAAACAGATTATACTGCTGGCCTTAGCGATATGCTCCAAATGGTCGATTATATCGAGCAATCTGAAAAGAATGGAGTAAAGAACGCTCAAGCGTATAATTATGCTCTTGAAGCAGTATATGGAACAGCGGATAAGGGCCAACGTGAAATGATTGATAAACAACTATCAGTCAATAACGCTTGGCACAAAGGCACGACTGCATTAGAAAACTTTAAAGCCTATTTTAGCGATGAAGAGTTCTTAGGCAAAAAGTTTTATGATAATCTGGTAGACATCTCTCAAAAGATGCCCGAACTTCTTCAAATTTCTGGCAGTATGGACACGGGAGATTTGAAGATCGCTATTGACGATTATGGTGAACTTGCTAAAGTTCTTGGTCTCACTGAAACTTCTCTAAATACAATGTTTACTACTGCCGAAATGTGGGGTAGTGTAGATATTACAGAGCCTGTCGATGCCGCTACAAGAGCTATGCAAGAATTGGCAGATAGAGTAGATGAAGTACAGTCTAAAGTTGGCTATCTAATTGCTCAAAGCGGTGTTGGTGCTTCCGTAAGTCTTGATGTAAAAGTTGATGAGTCTAAGCTTGAAGAAGCTGAAAATCTTATCAATGATACATTTGGACAACTAACTGGTGTAAAAGTTGATTTCGATTTGTCTCAGCCCGAAGAAGCGGCAAGGCAAATGAAAGAATATCTCAGTGACCTTCAAGCGTATGTAAGCGATGAAGGGCATTGGGATTTTTCTGTATTGTCTAATAAACTAAGTGATGCTGTTCTTCAAGGAGTAACGATTTCTGAGGACGGTATCTCTTTTGAATCTAAAGAAGCCGCTCAAAGATTTGTTGATGGGTTTGTTGGGAATCTAAAAGGAACTAATGCAGGAGATGTCCTGTTGGTCAATCTTTTGGCTAATATGGATGTTAAATCTTCTGATGAAGTTAAAGTCAAATCTGACGAAATTGTTCAGGTCATCAATGATAACATCAAGAATAAAACGATTGTACCCACTATTGATGTAGCCGCAAACGGTGTTCTTGATGAATCTAAGAGCGAAATTGACAAACTTACTAAAAAGGTAGAAGATACTAAGAAATCAGTTGAAAATCTGAATGAATCTAAACTTACTCAACTTGGTAGTCAAACCGATGAAAGTAAGAAGAAATTTGATAAACTTGATGATTCTATTGACAGTGTTAGAAAAAATCTTAAAAAGCTAACAGATAAAAATTATGTTGTTAATGTGGCAACTAATTATAATGGGCCTGAAACTATAAATGGTATTTCTCTTGTTCCGAAGGTTGCAAAAGATAAAAATGGTCAATATGCAAGCGGTCGAGACGAACAAGGCCAACCCATGAGAGCAAGCTCTACACACAAGGCTCTTGTAGGTGAAGAGGGGCCAGAATATAGAATCAGCGCAGATGGTAAACAAGAACTGCTAGGTAAGAACGGGCCAGAAATCACAACAGTACATAAGGGCGATACAATTATCCCTGCAAACGCTACTGAAATGATTAGAAACGGTAGTCTACAACAGCACAAGACAGGTCTTGTTCAAGTCGGTAAACCTACTGGTAATTATCAGTTTAAAGGTGCGACTTCTGCCACTGCAAACATATCTGCTAATTGGTCTAATGTGGCACTTTCTGGTGTAAAGTCTGCTTATAGTGGTGAAGTCATCTATGGTGACAAGTCCACGAAATCTAAGGAAAAGAACGCTAAAGCAAATAAAGACAATACATCTGCTACAAAGGCTAATTCTAAGGCTAAGACAGAAAACGCAAATTCTAGCAATAAAGCTAAAACAGCAGCCGAAGAACTATCTGACAAGCTGAAAGAACAAAAAGAAACTTTTGATGATTTGAATGATGTTACCGAACATAATATTTATATTCGGGAAAAACAAGGTGCTTCTAACGAAGAACTTATCAAACTAAACAAAGATTATCAAAAGCAACTTCACGAACAAGCTAATCAGCTACGCTCTATGGGTGCGACTACTGAAAATAGTAGCGCTTTAAGAGATACACAAAAACTATGGTGGCAACTGCAAGATACCATCGAAAAACTTGAGGACGACATTACCAAAGACCAGCAAGACGCTTTCAAGAAACGTCTACAAATTTCTAAAGATTACATTGATGATAGAAATGATTTAGATGATTGGGGTGCGGATAGCGAAGTCGAAGCATGGAAACGTGTCCTCAAGTGGATGGAAGAGTGGTATAAAGATGGCAAGATAGATTATGAGACTTATCTTGATGCCCGGAAAGATGCCACAAAGAAAGAAGCCGCCGCAGAAAAAGCCGAATGGGAGGCTGTACATCAGGCCCAAATAGACGCTATGGAACAAGAGCAAGATGACCTTGAAACTTTATTTGGCATGATTGCCGATGAAGCTCAAGAGCGCATTGATGCTCTAAACAAAAAACGTGATGAAGAAGAGGCTTTTTGGGATGCTAAGATTGATGAAATTGAATCTGCGAATGACGCTCTGCAAGACCAAATCGACCTTGAAGAAGCTCTTGATAAAGTTGCAAGAGCAAAGCAGACTAAGGTCATGGTCTATAAAGATGGCAGATATCAATATATCAATGACCTAGATGAAGTCTCTGATGCTCAAGCTAATCTCGATAAGTTGCAGAGAGAAAAAATCATGCAACAAGAAGTCGATGACCTAAAGAAGCGCAAAGATGAAGCTCTAAAAGCCATTGACGAAGAAATTGAGGGTTGGGAAGAGTATCAAAAGAAATGGTCTAACATGGCCTCCAATATCCAAAAGACCAGCAAAGAAATGGAAGTTGCTCAAAAGTATCATATTGATACAGAAAAGCAAAATTGGGATTTGAGTATTGGTAACTTAAATAATTATGTCAGCCAATACGAGTCTTTGATGGCTCGACTAGTCGCCGCCAAAGAAATGTCTTATCAAGAATATATGAACGGCGAAATGATGAGCGTTCCAACTGGTGGCTTAAGCAAATCTGAAAAGGCAAATCTTGATAATTATGCCGCTGGTGGAGGCGACTTGGCCGCTTGGATAAAAGGCTCTAACGGTTATGCTAGCAAAGAAGCTCTTGAGTATGCCAACAAACTCAGAAATGAGAAAATAGATAAAGAAGGTATAACTGGTCAATACGGACAAAAGTATGGTAGTGCCAGTGACCTCCTAGCTTCTATGGGATATGGTAACAAATCTACTTCTAGTTCTAAGGGTTCTTATAGAGGTTCTTCTAGCAAAGGCTCTGGTGGTTCTAAATCTTCTAGTAGCAAGTCCTCTTCTGCTATTGCTTCTGGAATAAAATCCGCTCTTTCTTCTATTGGTAAGGCTTTGAGTGGTAAAGGCTTTAAGAAAAATGCCAATGGCACAGAGAACTTTGAAGGTGGTCTTTCTCTTGTAGGTGAAGAAGGTGCGGAGCTTAGAGTTTTAAATCGTGGGGATGGTATCATTCCTGCTGATATCACAAAGAATCTATGGCAATGGGGTTCAATGACTCCTGCTGATATGACGTCTAATGTTGGTGATTTGGATTTGAACTCTAAGAACAATGGTACTTTCATTACTATCCAAAACTTCAATCCCAACTTGTCGAACGTAAAGGATGGAGAGGGTTTTGCTCAGTACATGAAGAACAATTTCATGCGTGAAGTCGTACAGTTCCAAACAAAGAAATAATCAATCTATTAGGGAGACAGGGAAACTTGTCTCCCTTTTATAAAAAGGCGGTGAAAATATGGCTGAAAAAGATTGGCAAGGAGCAATTTCTCAAATCGTCAAGGGGATATCTCAAATGATAGACAATAAAATCTCTAAAACGACAAAAATTTATAACGGACAAGTTTTATCCAAAAACGCAGATGGAAGTTATAATGTCAAATACAACGGACAGACTCATGCTATTATGCCATATAAAACGACCGACTCAGAAACAGGGATAATTGTAAAAGTTTTTATCCCTCAAGGGAATCAAAATCTTGCATTTTTTATTTAAGGAGGTGCGGAATTGGCTTTAACACGACCTATTTTATCAAGTAAATCTGCTTTCGATGCAACTCAAGCCGAAACATTTATTTTTACTGTAACAGGCTCTAGCGCACAAATCACAGCAAATAAACTTGTTATTCGTGACCAAAGTACAAATGCTATTGTATATCAAGAAAAGCAAGAAACTTTCAAATATCAGCATATTGTAAACGCAGGAAATTTGACCAATGGCACTTATTATAATGCTGTCATTTATACTTATGATGCTAGCGGTAATGAATCTCCGGCTTCTATCCCTATCCAGTTTTGGTGCTATTCTACACCTATTGCACAAATTACGAATATTCCAGCAACAGGAGATATTGATAACGCTTCTTTCACCTTTAGTTTCACTTATCAACAAGCCGAAGGAGAAAAGCTAGATATTTATGTTTTCAATCTTTATAACGCAACGAGACAATTGATTTCTACTTCTGGTGAACTATATGCCACAAACGGTAAGCCTCCATTTACTGGGACCTACACTTTTGCTGGTTTTGAAAATAATGGGACTTATTTTGTAGAAGTTACAGGCCGAGCTATTCAAGGCTCCACTTTTACTTCTGCACTTTATCGTTTTAATGTAAGGTACTCTTATCCTGATATTTTCACATTGATCGACCTTAAAAATAATTGTGATAAAGGCTATATTTCTGTTATCTCTAATATCACTATTGTTGAAGGGACAAGTAATCCAATTCCTCCTATTTTTATTGACGGGAAAGAGGTCGATTTACGCAAAATAGGTGATTGGGTAAAATGGAATGAAGGTGTCCATATTACAGGTGATTATCTTGCCCGTATTTGGGTAAGAGACCCAAACCCTGGAACTACTATCGCTAAGTTTAGTAACACTTCTAACCAAAGAGTAGAAATTACTTATATGGAAGGCTGGAAAGACGAAACGGAGCAAGATAAAAAAGCTTATTTTGAAGCATATGTTACACAGAATTCTGGTGTGACTTATTATATTTATAGTAACTTTATGGAGATCCTTCCAGACACTGAATACTATAATGTTTGGTTCACAAATAAAAGCAATATTTATGAACTTAAAATACAGCAAGCATAAGAGGTGATTCAATGTTTCAATTTGTTGGATATCATCCATTGGGCGGAGATGGAGCATTGAATCAAGCTCCTGCTTATCTAACAACTATCAATACGATTGAAATAAAGAATGGCGTTTTTGACCATTTCAATATGACAAAGAATATCAATACCGAATATAGCCCTTCAATTCCTACTGAATGGGATTATGACACCATTTTGAACGCAGATTTTGAAGGAGACTTAGTAGCTGGTAACATTGATATTGCTATCGGTAAAATTAGCGCAATCAAAATCAAGAGACGTATCAAGGGTACATTCGACTGGCTAACTTTGAAGTCTATTCCTATCACAAGTGTAGATGATATTTCTTTTGTATTCAATGATTGCTTGAATGCTTTTGGTGTTGAATATGAATATGCTTTTGTTCCTATTATGGAGAACACAGAAGGTACTTATATTATAAACTCTATTGAGTCTAAATTCAACGGTGTTTTTATTGGAGATTTTGAACAGACATTTAGATTTCTTTATGATGTAAATTATGGCTCTAATAGCCGTGTACAACAAATTGGGACATTCCAGCCTTTGGGCTCTAAGTATCCTGTTATTGTTGCTAATGGTGATTTGAGCTATGATACTGGTTCTGTCTCTGGTTTGATACTGAATGATAGCTTTGACGATACAAAAGAAATCGTTCCGACAGAAATCACAAAGAAAAAAGAAAAATTAAAAGATTTCTTGACAGACAAAAAGCCCAAGTGCTTAAAGGACTGGGCGGGAAATAGATTTCTCTGTTTAATCACAGAATCTCCTACTATAAGCTATGTGGAAAATGCGGGGCTTAGAGTTCCCAGAATATCTTTTGGCTGGACTCAAATTGGCGACATTGATAATCAACAAGATTTGTATGATTCTGGAATGGTAAAGGAGGTATAATATGGCACTCCATAGTATAACCACCGACCAATTTAGAACAGCAAGACAATCTGTTCAATCCAGGTATATCAAATTAGAGTTGTTGAATTATCAATTCCAAACAGTAGATGAGCTTCAAGGCGTAGCTACATCAGGAGCTATTACTATTGATGCTAATTCGGATGTTAGGCGAACTGCAAGTATTAGTCTAGTTGTTAAAAATAGTAGTTTTGAAGTCGAGACAGGTGGTAAGATTTGGCTTGATAAATTTATCCGTATAAATGTTGGCACTTACAATCTTATTGAGCAAAATATTTCGTGGGTAAATTGTGGCACATATATTATTGACGCTCCAAGCTATGAATATGACCCTTCTACCAACACTCTTGATTTAACACTTTATGATTTGATGGCCAAACTGACTGGTTTAAGAAATGGTTATCTTGAAGGCATTCCAGTTACTCTTAAAGCAGGTGAGAATATTCGTAAAGCAATCATTGATACATTGGCTTTAGGCGGCTTTACGAAATATATTGTAGAAGAGGCTCCGGGAGACGGAAAAATCCCTAATGACTTAGAGTTTAGTCAAGGCACTACCGTCTATGACTTACTTGCTGGTCTAAGAGACATCTATCCCAACTATGAAATCTTCTTTGATGTGGATGGAACATTTTATTACAAGCCTATTCCAACAGGCTTGAACGACCCTGTTTTAGTTGACGACTCTATTTTTGAGAAACTTGTTACATCAGAAAGTATTAATGTTGATTTTCAAAATGTGAAAAATAGCATTGTAGTTTATGGGCGAACTCATGACCCTGCACATTATTCCACATCTACCAGCGTTTCTGGCTCAACTGTAACTTTAACTATCGCAGATGTTGTGGCATATAGTGATGGCATTGTTTATGGCTTTACTTTAACAGATAACAAAGGGATAAGCAATCTAAAGATAAGAATAAATTCTTTGGCTACTTTAGACACTTACGATGATGATGGAAATGCTGGTAAAATAGAAGCTGAATCTGGTGAAGTTTATTACTGTGTACAGTATAATAAAAGTAAGAATAAATTTTATTATCTAGGACACTTGCAAGCATATGCAAAGGTAGAAGATACCAATCCAGACAGTCCTTTTAATGTAAACGGGACGATTGGAAGGATTAGGTTGCCTTTGTTTGATGGAGAATATGATAATTGTTTGACGGACAATTTAGCGTGCCAGCGTGCGGCTTTCGAGCTTTGGCTTCATACAAACATGAATGATACTTTAACTTTGTCTATGACTCCTATCTATTGGCTTGATGTCAATATCAAGGCTAATTACACACTAAAAAGAAATAATCAAAATAGAGATTATCTTATCAAATCAATAAGCATTGGGCTTGCCCCAACAGATGCCATGTCTGTTCAAATGGCAAGATTCTATGCAAGAACTTAAAGGAAAGGAGCTGATGTCTTATTTCTGTTTTATATCCTGATTTACCATTGACAAACTTTCCGGGAAGTAATGATAGCTTCACTTCCTTTTTAGATATCACAGCGACTGATGGCCCACTGATTAAACAATATCTTGAAGCAATGAATGTTGGGGACCAAGTTACAGCGACTCAAATTTTAAGTCAAATCCCAGTTTCTACACAAAAAGTAATCAAAGCAACTGATATCAATAAGCTATCACAGGCTATGCTAGCTCTTGAAAGATTTTGGAACGGAGATATAAAGTCTTATATAACTCAGCTTCAAGCAGAATGGTTAGCTTATGTAAATCAATTCGAGTATTTAGGCGCTTGGTCTGCTTCAAAAACTTATTCCAAGAATAATCTAGTATCCTATGTTGTTGATGGCGTTACTTTAGTTTATATGGCTTTGTCAAACCCGCCCCAAGGGACCAGACCCACTAATGCTGTTTATTGGCAAGTTTTAACAGTACAAGGTGTTGAAGGCCCTTCTGGTGCGGGGCTAAGTTTTAGAGGGTATTGGTCATCTGCTTATGATTATATCATTGACGATGCTGTTGTTTATAACAATGCTATTTGGAGAGCTTTAAAAGCAAGTAATAACGTCATTCCAGGAACTGACAATGCTACTTGGAGTAAAATCGTCACAAGTGGCGTGACAACTTATCCTATCCAATCAACTGAGCCTATAAATCAAAACGATGGTGAAATTTGGTTTGATACAAACCCAATTCCTACAGGGTATTACAAACTAGAAGCTCTTTCTAATCCAGCAACATCTGCACAAATAAAGTCTGGTTATCGAGCCTATGACGCAAACGGCAACGTAATTCTTGGTACGGCATAGGGAGGCGAGTTAAATGGCTAATCCAAACGCACTCGCTTTTCTCAGGATGCAAGATATCCAAATTTCAGATACGAATCTTAAAAATCAATTTGATAATGCTATCAGTCAGGGAAACTACGCCCTTGCTATCAGAACTTTAACTCAAAATGATAGCTTATTAGGGAAAAGTTACACAGCGGACGCTTTCAATAAAATTATCGTTGGTATATCGTACCTTCAAAATCTATACAGAGATAACATAGTCGTATATATGTCTGGTCTTTCAGAAGAGTTTGAGGAACTTGTAAAAAGATTCCATAATTTGACCGAATGGGATTCTTCTATCGTGTACAATTCTTTAACATTTGTTAGTTACAATGAAGAAGTATATATGGCGATTCAAGACGGCATTCCAGCAGGAACTTTGCCTACTAATGAAGCATTTTGGCTTTATTTAGGTTTGGAAGGTAAGGTTGGTAAGCCCGGTATTAATGGTAGATTTCTTTATGCTTGGGACGGCTCATTTGAGTATCAAGCTAACGATGTAATTGTTTACAACAATAAAGTCTATATTGCAGTAAAAGCCAATACGAATACTCTCCCAACGGATGCTACTGCTTGGGCGATTCTTTGGCAACTTATTGATGGTAAGATTTATGTTGGCAATACAGAGCCTGATATAGAATTGCAAAATGATATTGTGTGGCTTCAAATCCCCTATGATGTGGAAAATATTCCGTCAAATGTATCTAATGTTATAGGCGTTTTTAAGCGATATGACGCTCATACGACAGAATGGCAAGATATGTTTCCGAATGTTCTATTTGAAAAGATTCTTATGTCTCAAAGATTTAGAATCAAAAGCGGAAGTTATACTGTTACAATGAACGAAAATGTCTCTTCTCAGGATTTTTCCGACCCTTATATCACAGCAAATTCTATTGTAAGAGTTATGCCAAATTCTAATATGAGTTCAACACAATATAACAGCTATAATAAGTTGACAGAAATAACTATTGTCAATGGTTCTTTTACATTGAAATCTTCTGACGCTTTTACGACTAGTTGTCAAATTGATGTACAAATAATTTATTAGGAGGTGAATAAATCTAATGGCTGGTGAACAAAATTTTAGGCTTAAGGCGAAACAAGGTAATACCTATTTAGATTTATTCCCTTCTACAGTCTTTGAAGCAATAGACAATATTCCTGATTGGCTTGGTACTATTGCAGTAGATGTAGAGATTCCACCTTCTCAAGCCGGGAAACAAATTGTCGAAATTGATTCAGAGGGTATAAATTATATGGCTAATAGCCAATTTGAAATATATTTGAAATCTGGTAATCAATCAGATTATGATGCTATATCTCAAGCAGAAATAGTTATTGGCGAAGGTGGAAGCCCTACAAATCTTGTGCTAACAAGACTGTTTGATGGTTCTATTGCGAGTATTACTGTAACTATTATATTCTTTAAGAAGGGGGTTTAACAATGGGAACACAAGCTACAAGTATTTCTATCAAAGTAAAATCTCCTAACGGCTATGTCCTTGTCTCTCCCAAAACTTCCGTTGAACAAATAGAAGGTAAACTCCCTATTGAGACTTATGGGCCTTTTACATATACTTTGCCACAAAGCTCTTGGATTGCAAATACTCCGAGAACAGGATTTTATCAGCAAGTCGTAAAAGATAACAATACGGCTTTGATAAAAAACGAAGATAAGCCTTATTGTGTTAAAATCCTTGAAGGCACAAGTGACCAAATGATTTTGCAACAAAAAGCTTATGATATGCTTGACCCAATTATTGGCATTAGGGGAAATAATGGCAACCTAGAATTTGTGGCTACTGAAAAGCCTCCTATTGATATAAAACTTCAAGTCTATTGGACTCATTAAGGGGGTGTAAATATGGGATATATAAAGTCTCCTGATGGTGGATTTATCTTAGAAGATGACCAGTTTGAACTATTTTATGACGCTCTTGGTCGAAAAGGCATTAGAATCGTAGGCGTTGCTAGTCCTGCAAAGGCTCCTGTTACTTCCGTAAATGGAAAGAAGGGTGCTGTTGAAATCACTTGCGATGATATCAACGCTGTGTCTAGAGACATAGATGTTGTTGAGCGTAATGAACTAAAAAGATATCTTCCTCTATCTGGCGGAGTTATGGATGATATGGCTAGTATTTATACTAACAATATGTTGTCTATTGGCTCTGAGGGGAAAGCAGAAACTAGCTACACTAGCAATGGATTTCTTTTTGCCAAAGGTGCAGAAGCTGTTTTGGTTCAAGGTGGAGACAACACAGTCAAATTTTCAAAAGATGGCACAATAGATTTTGGCAAGCAACAAATCATTAATGTAACTGACTCTACTGATAACACAGGTCTTGTCACAAAGAAATATGTGGATGATATCGAGCTTAGAGTTAAAGGCAACGAAGATTTGCTTCAAGCCCTAAACGATGAAATCAAAGATTGTAAGACTGAACTCGCAAGTTTCAAAACTAGAGTTTCTGATGTTGAGGAAGCTTTCCCTACTAAGTTAACACTAACAGGTGGGACAATGGAAGGCAACATCGACATGAACTCTTATTCTATTACCGATGTCCAGAAACTTCATGTTGATGGGCTTGCACCTGTCTATATTGGCTCCGTTATCGAACAAAGCGGAACACAAGGTGTAAGGCTTACTGGTACGACTGCTGGTGAAGCCGCCTTTGTCAAGCCTGACACACAAAATACTTATGCACCTGTGTTCGGTGCTGACCCTACAAGTGCTAATCATTTTGCCACTAAGCAATATGTTGATAATGAAAACAATAAAATGAAAGAAACTATGAACTCTTTCAAACTTCCTGACTATTCTGCCGATAATAACGGTTATGTTCTTATGATACAGAATGGTATCCCCACTTGGGTAAAAATGTCTTAAAAAGAAGGTGAGATAAATGGCTATTAAAACTATTATTGCACCTGACGGTGGTTATTTGCTTGATGCAGATAGCTTCTATGTAACTCGCAACGATAAAGGTCAACCCGTAGTAGGTATTCGTGGTGGTGGAAGTGGCGGCTCTGATGTCAGCTCTGTAAATGGAAAAACTGGTGCCGTCAGCTTGACACAAGATGATATCCCCGATGGCGAAAATGCTTTGCAATTTACCAAAGAAGATAAAGAGCAATTGGTTTCTATTGAATCTAGCATTCCTTTAGGTGGCAAGACCGGGCAAACTCTTGTCAAAGCGTCTGACAACGATAGAGATACTAAATGGGGAGATATCGTTGCTGAAAATGGTGTCCCCGAAACTGGCTCTGCTGGTGGAATCCTTATTAAAGATTCCAATACTGGCTACGGCTCTAAATGGAGTGACACACTAGATGGTGGAGAACTATAAAGTTCTTTTACTATAATCTCTAATAATTTATAAATTACGGAGGTAATGTATTTATGGCTATTTCTATTCAAATCAAGCGTGGCTCTCTTGACAAAATCAATGCCGCTTCTCTAAAGGCCGCTGAACTGGCTCTAGAGACTGGTAGTAATACCCTATATACTGGTATTGATGGTCAAGCTGGTACTGCTGTTCCTGTTCGTGCTGGTTCTGCCGCTACTGCTACTAAGCTAGCTGCCGGTAAGGATTTCAGCATTTCTGGTGACGTAACTGCTACTGCTGTTAGCTTTGATGGCTCTGCAAACGTAGAGCTAAAGGCTACCATTCCTGCCGCTTCTATCGACACTGATAAGCTAGCTGCTGGTGTAGTAACTTCTCTAGGCAAGGCTGACTCCGCTGTTCAAACCATTGCTACTGGTGCTACTAATGGCTCTATCTCTGTCGATGGTGCAGATGTTGCTGTTAAGGGCCTAGGCTCTGCTGCTTATAAGGAAGTCGGTACTGAGGCTGGTCAAATTCCCGTACTAAACAACGAGGGCAAGCTACCCGGCACCCTAGTCCCTGACATCTCCGCTGATTATATTGCTGCTTCTCAAAAGGGTGCAAAGGGTGGCGTAGCTGAGCTAGGCGCTGATGGTCTAGTTCCTGAAGCTCAACTTCCTGCTTTTGTAAAGAGTGTTGGCGCTACTGCTGATAAGGGTATCGCTATCGATGGCACTGCTCAAGCTCCTACTGTTGGCGTAGTTATTGACCCCGATGCTAGCAATGCTCTTACTGTTGGCGATGCTGGTCTAAAGGTAGTTGTTCCTGCCGCTGCTGAATACAGTGTCACTAAGAAGGCCGATTCTGGCGATTATGCCGCTGTTTATCAGCTAACTAAGGACGGTACTCCTGTCGGTGCTGAAATCAATATTCCCAAGGATATGGTTGTCAAGTCTGGTAAAGTAGTCGAAAATCCTGATGCTACTCATACTGGTACTTTCCTAGTTCTAACTCTAGCCAATACTACTGAGGATAAGGTATATATCAATGTTGGCGACCTAATTGAATATGTCACTTCTGGCTCTGCTACTGGTGATATGGTCGTTGTTGATGTGTCTGCTGACCACAAGGTAACTGCTACTATCACCGATGGTACTGTAACCAAGGCCAAGCTAGTTCAGGCTGTTCAAGACTCTCTAGGTAAGGCGGATTCTGCTCTACAAGCCGCCGACATCACTGAGGGCAAGACCAACGGTTCTATTGCTGTTAAGGGTACTGATGTAAGCGTCCATGGCCTAGGCTCTGCCGCCTTTACTGATGCTGGTGCTTATGATGCCAAGGGCGATGCCGAAGCCGTAAAGGGTACTGCTTCTGATCCCAAGACTGCTGTTACCGTATATGGCGCTCGCGCGCTTGCTCAACAGGGCATTGATGATGCCGCCTCTGCTCTAGCCGAAGCTCAAGCCAAGGTAGCCTCTGTTACTGCCGCTGATAAGTCCGTAGTCGTTACCACTGGTACTACTCCTACTGTCAAGGCTAACATTTCTACTACTGCTGGCAACGCTCTAAAGCTAGATGACAACGGCCTATTTGTTGCCACTCCCGCTGAGTATACTGCTGGTACTTCTATCTCTATTGAAAATCATGTTATCAGCCTAACAAGTATAGATTGCGGCGAGTTAAGCTAATCTTTAACTTAATTTTTTCTTGACATATCATAATTTTAGGGATATAATAAACAAGGGTGAGAAAGGACAAAAAAAACAATCTTTTTATCCTTTCTCCATCCAACATAAAATGAAAGAAGTTTTATTATGCCTAAATTAAAATATGATATGACAGGATGGAAAATGTGGGAGCATGGTGTTCCAAATAGCAAAATTGAAGTGCTTTACTTAAGCCCTAACAAGAAGGGCGGCATATGGGTTTGCAAATGTCATATTTGCGGTGCAATAAAAGAAATACGAGGGAAACCCGTTAGAGAAGGTTTGGTAATTTCTTGTGGTAATCATAGGAACCATAATGTTTATGATTTAACAGGAGAATACGGAATTTGTTATACAGCTAAAAAAGAGCCTTTTTATTTTGATTTAGAAGATTATGACTTAATTAAAGATATTGCTTGGTATAGCCGTCTTGGTTACGCTTATGCGAAATCTGATAAGTATTGTGGTTCAATGCAAGATTTGATTATGCCACATTCTTCTGAATTTATGGTTGACCATATTTATGGTAAACGTAACGATAATCGAAAATCACAATTGCGTCTAGCAACCCGTACCCAGAACAACCAGAATAAAAGATTGCGCAGTAACAACACAAGCGGAGTAACTGGAGTTAGCTTAAATAAAAAGAGTAATAAATGGAACTCTTATATTCATGTTAACAAATTGAAAATAGTTCTTGGCTGTTTTGACAATATTGAAGATGCCATTCGTGCGAGACTTAAAGCCGAAAAAGAATACTTTAAAGATTTTACTCCCCAAAAACATTTATTTGAAAAATATAATATAATTTAATAATTTTATCATCTAAATTATGAGGGAGAGGGAGTAATTCTTCTCCCTCATAAAATCTCTCATAAAGGAGGATTAAAGTTGATAAATTTACAATTTTTGCGTGGTGTTTTCTCTAAAAAGCCTACACTTAAAGACGGTCAAGCCTATGTAGATAAAACTAATCATAGGTTGATTATCGGTGATACTTCTGTTGCTGACGGAGAGTTTGCCGTACCTAATCACAAAGAATTAACATCGCTTAAAAAAGATATTGACGGTGTTTTAACAAATTTGAATACTGGCTTACAAAACGCAGAACAAGATATCGCCGATATTCAAACAGATTATCTCAAGACTACTGGCGGTAATACGCTTACTGCTTCTAAGGCTGTTGTAACAGATGCCAATGGCAAAGCAAGCGCTTCTACTGTTACTGCTACTGAACTAGACTATCTTAGTGGTACAACCGCTCCTATTCAACCGCAGTTAAATTTAAAAATTGTAGACCCGCTTACGAAACAAAATGGCCAAGCTTTAATTTATAATTCCACCACTAAGGCATGGGAAGCTCAAGATATCCCCGGTGGCGGGAACTTTAACACTGTTGCTAATATCACAGTTTCTACAATTTGGACTAGCTCTAGCTCTGGTCTATTTTATCAGCAAATCTCTGTTACAGGAGAAACTGCTACTGACGCTCCTATGGCTTTCCCTCAATGGACCGCAAGCAAAGCGTCTGAGCAAGCCGCTTGGAATAAACTTGAACCTTATGTTGAATCTGGTGCAGGATGGGTAAAGTTTTGGAGTTCTGAAAAGACCACGACTGCTGTCAATGTTAAACTATATTATACAGCATAATTTATGGGAAGATACTTAAATGGTATCTTCCCATTTTTTTGTTAATCATTTTCTAGGTGTTGCTGAGTTGATAATATTTTTGATTTTGTTCCAGTCGTTTGTTTTCCAAGGCCAAGTATACCGCTTGTTCCAAGGCTGAGTGAAAAGGATACAATTTCCTCCTGCCCGACAAAAGTCTCTGATGTTTTCATAACAATCATCAATAAGAACATCGCCTTTGATAATTGCTTTATCTTGAGCAACAATGATATTCTTTTCATTAATGAGATTACTGTTCATAAGGTCAAGTAAAGTATTGATTTTATAACCAAGAGTGTCGCTAAAATGGCTTGCTGTCACAAGGTAAACTTTATGGCCTTGCTTAACAAAATTTTGAAGTGTGTTGAGAGCGTCAGTATAGTAATAAGCAAAATCCCAAAAGAACATATCTCGCGTTGGTTCCCACGGATTTTCAAAATGCTCTTCAAGCCAGCCATAATGAGAAATATCTTCATAGTCATAATTTGTTCCGTCTCTCATGTTAAGTCTTTCAAGCAAGGCAAAGCTAAAATTGTTTAGTACATTATCAATATCGCATAGAATAATCATAAAAGCCCTCCTTTGTTTTTCTTCATTGTATCATAGAATACTCTAGAAGTCAAGCATTGGAGGGCTTTTTTATTTAATTATAGGCTAAACTCAAGTGGAGAATCTTCATCTTCATTCCATTCTTCGTCATCAAGACTCATGGAATCTTCAATAGCATCTGCATAGCCTTCTGAGTAAGACTGTGTTATTGTGTCATTATAGATTTTTTGGATACTATCGACAAGGAGTAAGAAGGCATAAGTGGCTTTTCTTGAGTCAGTATATGGTGGAAAGTTTCTACTTTTTTCTGTTATACTGTCGTAGAGCGAAATAATATATTTACCATCTTGCATCTCAAGCCTTGGATAAATAGAAATCATGGTTACTTACCAGAGGAACCAAATCCTTCACCACGGTCAGTTTCATCTAGTTCGTCAACTTCAACAAACTCAAAATCTGGAACTTGATGGAAAATCATTTGAGCGATTCTATCTCCATTATTAATGTGGTAAGGCTCTCCGTCAGCGAGGAAAACACATTCATCTTCCCATTTAGCTTTGAAGTCTCGATGTAGAGAAACCATTACCTCAGAACGGTACAATGCGTCCACAACGCCTACACAATTCGTAGGATGAATATTTTGCTTGCAAGCCAGGCCAGAACGAGCATAGATAGCACCAAACCATCCTTCGGGAATAGCTGTTGCAATACCTGTTCCAATCATAACGGTTTCTCCGGGGCGTAGGTTGATACCCTCATCAGGTAGACCATGAGCATATAGGTCAAACCCTGCATCGTACTTACTGCCCTTCTTAGGACAAATAGAATCATCATATAGCTTCTTAAACTTAACTTCCATCTTAACCTCCATAAGCTGAATTATAAAATGCTTCAAGATAAGGGACTTCTTTTAGAATGATTTTAACAAACTCTTGCCATTCATCTAGCTTGTGATTCTTGCGCTGACGGCAAATGTTTAGAAGAGTTTCCATAGAACAGTCAAAGAAACGAGTCTGATTGTAAGAATTGGGAAGGATTTGAATAAGTTGCCACCAATCTTCTTTGTTCTTATTGACACAATATTCTCTGCGGTACTTATTTAGAAAATCAACAATTTCATGAAGAAGAGAATAGCCTTCTCCGTTTAGATGTTCATAAGAGAAATCTTCCGGCTTAAACTCATCTTTTTCAATGCTGTGCATTTTGGATTCGGAGTCTGTTGTGGTTCCGATTTTATATGTGTCCATTTCTAGCAGTACATAAAGCGGAGCTGTGATTTGCATCTGGCAATGAATCATCCGCAGAAACTTTCGATGCTCTGTTCCAGCTTTGCAAAGTCTTAGTGCAAGGTCAATGTCATTAGGCCCTAGCTGATAGACTCCATCTTTATAGACAGAATCGCTTTTGGCATAAGACCTATGTGGTGCCCTCATGCCCATGATTGCCATATCCCAGCCACAAGTTGAAATATCAGTAACTTTAATCATAGTAGCTTTCTTCCTTTTTGCCGATGATACTGTTGTAAGAAACAAGACGAACAAGGTAATCTTCAAAGAAGTCGATATTCTTATTGTTCACGGTAAATTGAGCCTCGTTGTGATTGTCTTTATGCTGTTTGGTGCAATAAGTAGGAAGGTACTTGAGTTCTGCTCGATTCACCTGATAGATAGCCGCAACGTCAGAAAAATAGAGAACAAACACGACTCCAGAATACTCAGACTTGATTTGCTGGATGGTACAGTTGAAGCGATGATTGTAACGCTGAGAATAAGGGATGAACTTCTTCTTATCTCCATTCTCAATAAGAGAAACATAAGTCTGGTCAAGGCGTGTCTTACGAATAGCCATAGAAGAAAGAATCATTTGATTTGTTGTATCAAAATCAGTAAAATCATTGACGATTCCCTTAGTCACAACATTCAGTCTGCGAGTATTCAGAGTTGCGATGTTCTCAATGTACGACATTCTCAATACGCTCCTTTGCAATATCAAACCATTGTTTATCTTGTTCTATTCCAATAAAGTCTCTACCAAGTTTGATAGCACTTACTCCTGTTGTTCCTGATCCCATAGTATAATCAAGAACTGTATCCCCTTCATTGCTAAAGATAGTAACGAGCCTATCCATGAGCTGTTCTGGCTTTTGAGTTGGATGACCATTACGCTCTTTGCTCCAAGGAACGATAGGGGAGATATCATACCAAACATTGGTCAGACTTCTATTGGCTTGCCCATTCTTTTCTCCAAAACCTTTTGTTTTCTTTGGGATATTAGAATAGATTTTGTTGAAAGTGTAATTTTTTTTATTTTTTACTAGCCAAAGAATATCTTCTCTAGAAGAAGTGAAATTCCTAGTTCCTCCACGGCCTTTTATCCTGTCCCACGCTATCCAATTCATAAGATTAAAATTGGTTTTAGTTCTAACTGAAATAATCAAATCAGCGACATTGTGCCAACTTTGAAACAGGATAAGCGTTCCATTGGGTTTTAGGATCTGTTCTGATAGTTGAAGGATTTTATCTGTATCAAAGCCATTATCCCATTCTAGTTTATCATAATTGATATTATATGGGATATCAGAAATGATACAATCCACTTGAAGCCCTTGCTCGATAAGTTGTGGAAGAACTTTGAAGCAATCTTCGTTATAGAGCTTCATTATTCCTCCATATATTCCTCCATGTTGATATCAACAGCCATAGTCTTGACGTTACCAGACTCATTAGCATCAATGATTTGGTCGGCATACTTGTGGATAGTAGAGCGAATAGCGTCTAGTAGGCCGGGAGTCCCACTTTGAAGGGCAGAAACTTCATTCTTCTCAAAGCTGATAGAAATCTTCATAATTCATTCTCCTTAAATAATTTTGCACCCCTTGTGCTATTTAAGTATAACACAAGGGGTGTTGCAAGTCAAGTTATATTTTAGATTTCTTGAGGCTCTACGTTGATGTCGATAATATCGGCCCCAAAAGAAGAGTAATTGTGTTCAATGGAGCGGACTACATAAGGATAAGCGTTATGGTCATCTCCATCAAGCCAAACAATTTCTTTCTTGCGAGGAATGATTAGATTGATGTTTCTAGAGTCGATACGCTCTAGAATAGTATCTGTTCCAATATCTCGGAAGCGGATGGTGTTACAGATTAGATTGTCGATGATTTCCATGTTATGACTCCTTATAGAGAATTGGTTTGTTGGCTTTTAGAGATTTTTTTACATCAATTACTCGCTGATTTGAAGAGCCTTTCCAATGCAGATTGAGGTCTTTAAGATTATCAACAAATGGCCCGTCAATTAAAACGTCAGCTTGTTTGGCAAGTTCTTGACGGAAAGAGTAGTCGATTGCTTCTCTATCAAGAACAAAATGCCTGTTTGCAAAAATATCTTCCCAAACAAATCCTGTCCAAATCCAAACTGTTTTATTTAGCTTGTGAACTTCTTTGCAAAGCTCGATAAGCTCCATAATATCTTCATTTGTTTGCCACATTGGGTCTCCGCCTAGGATAGATAGGCCAGCAATATGAGAAGAAGACACTAGAGATAAAATTTCGGCTTTTGTGTTTTGTGTGTAAAATTCACCATAAGAAAATGACTGAGCTTCTTGATTGAAACAGTTTTTACAATGGAAGTTGCAACCTGAAACAAATAAAGACACTCTAATTCCAGGACCATTTGCGATGTCCATAGAGCGAATTGTGCCATATTTCATCATATCACTTCATTTCATGATTATCTAAGTGAACAAAACGTTCCTTGATTTCTTGAGTCCTTCCTTGATTCCAGAATTGACTTCCAATATCTTTTATACCCTCGGTTTCCCGATATTTCAGTAGGGGAATAGACTATACCATGCTTTACTTATGACAAAATTGACCTTTGCTGTTGCGTTTCATGTGTCCGTATTCAACTGCATAATGTAAGTTTTCTATGCGAGTAACCCATTCAAGATTAATATAATAATTGTTTTGCGTATTACAATCTTTATGGTTTACTTCTTCTGAATTGTTTGGATTTGGAACAAATAATGAAGCTATAATTCGATGTACATATACATCTTCTCTTTTATCGGTCGAATCTCTACGCATATATACACGGCAATAACCATTGGGGGTTACTCTATAATTTAGCTTCTTAGGAGTGCCCAGCCATTTGGTTTTATCGAAACGATTCCGACAGCCCTGCGGTATCATAGAATATATGTTACCGTATTCATCCGCTTTATAGCCTGTAAAATCTGGGATATCTTTTAACATTTCTTCACCTCTTTTCGTATAAGTATTTATGTCATAAGTAAAACCCTCTATTATAGTCGTTGAGCGTCCTTCTGTCCTTTTCAGAAGTTTCGTTGCGTTTGATTATCCAATCCTTAACGATTTTACCATACCAAAGCCGTTACTCTTTGCCACTATTGTATCACTATAATAGCTTGGTTGTCAAGGCTCTAAGGAGTTCCCCGCAATTTAAGAGGTTTAACGTGGACTTATTGTGTTAATCCACAAGTGCGCCGTGCCACATTCATCTTAGTTTGGTCACGATTTCCGCAATTTGGGCACTCCCATTCGAGAGTTCCATTTTCGTCAATAATCTGAATCTCGCCGTCATAGCCGCAGACCTGGCAGTAGTCGCTCTTGGTGTTCAGTTCTGCGTACATGATGTTTTCATAAATAAATTTAATTACTTCAAGAATAGCTTCAAGATTTTGCGTTAGATTTGCACTTTCGCAATAGCTTATCGCGCCCCCCGGAGACAGTTTTTGATACTTAGCTTCAATCGCCAACTTCTCAAACGGGTCAATTTCCTCACGAACATTGATATGATAAGAATTTGTTATATAATCCTTATCTGTAATTCCTTCAATTGTACCAAATCGTTTTCTTAAACATTTTGCAAACTTAAAGACTGTGCTTTCGATAGGGGAGCCATACGGTGAGTACGCAATATCTTCATCTTTCTTCCATTTGCCACATTTATCATTTAACGCTTGCATCACTTCCAACCCAAATTCAAGTCCTTTGCCATGAGAATGACTTTCACCAGTCATATACTTTACACATTCATACAATCCTGCGTAGCCTAAGCTCATTGTACTATACCCCCCATGAAGAAGAGGATGAATTGAAGCTCCTTTCGGCAAACGAGCTAAAGCTCCATGTTGCCAAAGGATGGGTGCTACATCAGATGTTGCCAGAGCTAAACGTTCGTGTCTACATTGAAGAGCTTTATGACAAAGTTCGCTACGTTCTTCAAAAAGTTCCCAGAACTTATCAAAATCTCCCTTAGATGAAAGAGCAATATCTACTAGATTTAATGTTACAACACCTTGGTTGACAACCGGTAAAATTAGACTATCTCTTCATTTACTATATTTTGGTATACAGTAAATGCAACGCACTTCGAGTAGTGATAAAATCTACTCTACTTCCTTACATTCATCAGGAATAGTCGTTACACCTTGCTTTTCTTCAATATTTTTAATGCGTCTAAACTCAATAATTTCAAATCTATCCTTAAACCATTTCTTATGGAAAAATTTATTCAAAGAACCAGAAGCATTGGGGTGCCCGCTATATTCTATGAAATTTCGAGCAGGGCAAAAGCTAACAACTTTATTTTCTTTTCTGTCAAATAAAGTTAAATAATAAACATTTCCTACTCGATGATTATTATTAAAGCAATCAGAAATATTATCTTTTTGGCTTCCGACATAAAGATTGCTTAAATTATTGTTAAGACAATTATCGTCTCTATGATTTACTTGTTCATTTGATGACAATAATCTTATCCAAGTTTCATAAACAGCTCTATGAACTGGAATATGCCTTTGTTTTCCATCAATCCAGATATCTACACAGTGGTATTTCTTATTTTTACCTCGATTCAGCAACTTTATAATTTTCTTAGAGAATACAGAATAGACTTTCCCGTCTTTGCTAATATAATAATTATTATTTCTAGGATAACATTTGAAAATTTCGTTGTTAAAAATAATTGAATCCAAAATAATTTCCTCCAATAAAGGCGTTATTATTTAAGCCTTGGCACGGTATTGCTGTATAGGAATACAGTTTTCACCGTTAGCAGGGAACATTCCCCACACCGTTTTTTCTTACGTTCACGCTGTTTATAGACGGCTCAACTTTAAGGTCAACCGTCCCCAGTATTTGGGCTTATTATTTTCATCAAGATAAGGTGTTAAGAAACTTCTACAGCCCATACACGCAAAGACATTACCGTTACCATTTGCGTCTACCTTATCTCGTTTCATGATTTTAGCAGAAATATAATCTGGAACCATTCTTTTAGCTGTACATTCTGCCGCCAATTTTGTCAACCACCAATACTCAGTTCCCTCTTTACAATTATTTTCATCTAGGACATACAATAACTTAGGGAAAGCAGGAGTGATGTAATGGCCCACTTCATTTTTAAAGCCAACAATGCGCTGTTTTAAAAACTCCGCAATTAGTTCAACAGTCTCAGACTCATACTCCTTATTGTCATTGATATACATAAACACACTGAGAAAAGGGGCTTGACCGTTTGTATTGGTCATAGAATTTACTTGGTAGTTGAAAGTCTGAACAGAATCAGAGATTTCTTTATTAGTATCTTTTTTAGCCCATTTTTCAGCTTCACATTCATCAAGTCCACGCTCAAGATATTTATTTTTATGGTAATTATAACTATCACGAACAAAAGGAGCGAGATGAGACAAATTGATAGAGCAACCACCATAAGAAGAACTTGTTACAGCGGTAACAATTTGAGTTGCAATAGTTGTTGCTGTAATAAGACGATGTGGTTTTTCAATCATCACTCCATTGATTACGGTTCCGTTTTGAAGCATATCTTCGAGATTGCAAAGTTCACAATTGTGAAGTGATTTTTGGGTGAAGTAATCCATATCCAACATACAAAATTATATGTTTGACTATATCATAGTCTTATCTTGTTTTATCCTCAATAAGACTTCGGGCACTTCGGCAATATGGATTTCACATATTACCTACTCTACTAAAGCACTATAAATTTTTCTTTTATAGTACCGTTTTCGATAGTCGATTAACTTTTATCAGTATTGTTTTTAATGTTTATAACATAGATGCTATATTGTTGAATTGTGGCATTGTTAACGATTTGCTTTAATGATAATTTTTTAATGATAGCATCTGCGTATGATTGTGAGCAACAAAGCAAATCTTTTAAGGTATGCCTATCATAGCTGTTTCCATACTTGTCATAAATCTTGTATTTTAAATCTTGGATTATTTTCGCCTTTAGATACGCCACGTTCATGTTGCGTTTGAGAAATTTTACGAGATACTTTTGTGGCCCATTTTTCATCTTTCCAACGTTCGGCATTAGACTCTGACACATTATTCAACCCGTGTTCTCTTGCATGTAAATTATTGCCATAATAAGTGGTCCATTCCAAATTTGTATAATGATTATTCAACTTATTCCCGTCAATATGATTCACAATTAAGATTTCTTCGGACAAGGGTTTTTGAATAAACATAGAGGCAACTAATTGATGTGCTTTAATGCGCTTTGCCTTGTTATCGATGAACAAAGTATATTGCAAATAGCCATGTTTTGTTATATCCCCTTTTAGAAACTTATGAGTAAAATGAGAATAAACTTTGCCATCTTCATACACATCATAATTTTCATATTTAACAAAATTCATATTTGCCACCACCTTTCGGGATAAAAATCAATACTGATGCTTAGCACAGGATAATCTAATCGTAGCTTCCCCTGTTAGCCGTTTTATTATCCATCATTTCCTATGGAGCACTTATTCGTTAAAACGACACCCTATATTTATAGGTTCACCCGATTTTTCTTAATATGTCGCCATATTAAGCCACAATTTTCTTATGGAAGTGCAGGATTCCTTCGTCGTGCGCCTTTACCACATCTTTTGGAAGCAAAAAACGTCTTGCAATATCAACACTTGTAATACCAGCAATATAGTCTCTTTGTGTGGTCACTACTCGAGGATTTTTATTGCTATTCTCCGTATTCCAATATTCACTTTCGCCATTGATAAGTTCTTTGATCGATTTATCAGTAGTATTGCTTTGACGAATTAAACTATGCAAATACCTATATTCCACATAAGCCTTCGCAACGTCTTTATGCTTGCTCTGCATCAGCTTTCGCTCAACAATATTTTGGATCTCTTCAACATCATAATTTTTATTACTCTGTTCAATTTCATCCGCAATCTTTTGAGCTACTTCTTTACCGTTTTGATTTAGGCTTTCAAAAGCCTTTTCAATAGCCTTGATGATTTTGTCCTTATCAAATTCTACTACCCGTTCATCACGTTTTGTTACTGTCAATATTATCCCTCCATCAATCCATTTCCTCCGTAATCGTCATGCTTACAGTTTCAGTCCCTCCAAAGTCAGGCTTAATATCAAACCTGAATCCATACAGGACATCATACTTACTAAGCTCTTCTTTTACGGCCTCAACGCCATTATCAAAAGATTCAACATTGTCAAAAGCCTCATTGACAATATTTTCAGCATCTAGCTCTTCATCAATGTCGATCAGATGATAATGCTTTACAGTTTCGCATACAAGGTACTTCACTTTACTCACCTTCTTTCGCATAAAGAACAATACACTTCTTATTAGTATCTACATCAACACAAGTTGAAAGATTATCAATATTATATAGTTTATTTCCAATACAAATCCTTACATTTGCATCAGAAACGATTTCATTACGCCACAACATAACATCTAGTGTAGACTTGATATCAAGAGCGTCCATCGTCCCATCCTTTCGTAATAGCAAAAGCTTGAGTTGTTAGAAGAAAAGCTAAAAACACAAGCCAAACGGAAGTAAATGTTTTTGAAAAAACACAGGGGATAAGCATGAGATAGTTAAATCTCATAAATCCAACAACGTGTTTAACAAAAAGAAAACCATATAATCGTTTTAGAGCTTTCAATCAAACACCTCCTTTTCTCCATAAGAGCAAAAGCTATCTGGTGACATATATTTTTCAAGTAAAGCACAATAGCAATCGCCATTTCCTAGCATCATATTCTCAAGCCAATGAACACATCTGTCGCATCTAACGATAGGAACATATTCGATAATCGTTGTATCCCAAGGTGCATATGTGTTTTTTGCATTTTCTGTCATATAGAATTTTGGTCTGCCTTGTGAATTTGTAACAGAGTGCCCATCTCTGAAAACGATCCATATTGGTTGCCCTTCTTTCAAGCGCTGGCCCCTCAATTTTATTTGCCTCCCATCAACATTTCTTTAAGCCAAGTATCTCTTAGGAAATTTTCTTTGATTTTTATGCCCTCGTTTATTGTATTACAATCACCGATGATAGTCAACTCTTTTTGCGCTCGACTTAAAGCAACATACACAAGATTTGAAGTCAACATAGAACTGTGCATAGAAGAAGATACAAAAATCACACAAGGGGCTTGAGAACCTTGGCTTGAGTGTACCGAAATACAATACCCCAGAAGTAAGTTTTTACATTCTTTTTTATCCAGCGCAACGATACCATTATCAAAGCGGACGATAAGATGATAGTTTAAAATAGCGTCTGTTTCATCATCATATACGATATCCTCTCCAATAATAGTTCCAATATCACCGTTAGCAATAAATATCTCTTGTGTTGTGAATTTATTATCCCAGATATGAGCATGATAATTATTCTTTTTGTTTATTACTCTATCGCCGATTTTAAAGGTGACTCCAATACCTTCTTTTGTAAAACTGATTCTAGTGTCTGCTTTATCATTTATTTCTGCTTGGATAGCATTGTTTATGGCTACTGTGCCGATTTTGGATTTATTGAAAGGGCAAAGACACAAAATCTCAGAACGCTTATAGCCTTTTTTAAGAGCGTTTTTATAGGCTTGGATAGTAGCTTTAAAGATATCATCTGTTTTAGTCAAATTCGCTACTGTCGTATCAGCAAAAACTTGTTTGATATTCAAGTCCTTGCAATCTTTAGCATCAGTAGAATAAGTTGCAATTCCTCCCTGTCCATAGCGGAAAACTTTTGTCAAAGTAACTGTTGGCACAAGTTTTGAACTTAGCATATCTTGAAGAGGATTCCCAGCTCCAATAGGTGCAAGCTGTGCAGAATCGCACACAAGAACGATACGGTTAGCAGGCTGGATCTTATCGAACAAAGCTGCGACAGTATGAATGTTTACTAGAGAGAACTCATCTACAATGATAAAATCTTTCAGCCGTTCTCCGCAAACAAGATTCATAGCGATAGTTTGTGCTTCCCGGCCTGTTAGCCTTTTTAGCACCTTTGTGGCGACCCCTGTTGGCGCTAAAAGGGTATAATCCTTATCTGCGTGTTCTAGCATACGAAGCAAAGCTCTTACGCTACTCGATTTTCCAGACCCTGCTGGGCCGTCTAAAATAACGACACCATTATCTTGAACAGCTTCTAGAATCCTATACTGCTCATCAGTCAGTTTAAACCCATCAACTTCTCTAAAATTTTCTGGATGAAAATTATACTCAAAAACAGGCTCCAACTTTTCCATGATGACTCTTGCCACAAGTTTTTCATCGTCATATGTACTTTTCAAAGAAACATATTTTGTATCTTCATCATAATAAAGTTCATCACTTTCTGTTACGACTTTATAAAGATACTCTTTCAACTCAGGAGCGTAACCTAAAACAAGTTTCGCTAGAATGTTAGCTTGAAGCCTTGTATCGCCTTGAGATTCATTTTCTTTTAAAAAATATTTGCATACTTCAAGACAACGCTTCATACTGATTCTAAAATCAGGAAAGAACTCAATAACAGCTCCGTCTCTTTTATTGAAGCTCCAAGAAGTAAGCTCTTCATATGTTTCATAAGGCTCTTGATGAATCTTGCCGCTAAAATTCTCTGGGTAATGATACAGCTTTGTTGCTTTCATAGCAATACCCATATCTTTCATCCCATATTTACTGATTTCGCCAAGCATTGCAAAGCCAGTACAAGTTGTTTTTAACTTCTCAACATATTTGATGAATAATTTATCTCCAACGCCTTTAATAAGGCTTAGGTCGATTTCATCTTCATGTCCATTGATTACTTTTTGTACAAAGTCTGGGTATGCTTCATTGATAGCTATGGCCTTGCTTTCACTCATGAAATTCATAAGAATGGGCATTTCTTGGTCAGGGTTCACGATATATTCTGCCCCTTCGCTAGATACGCCACCAAGGCCACACATCTTATAAGATGCTTCATACTTACTATTATCGTCTTTTTCAACTTTTAGTTTGATTTCTTTTCCCAACTCAAAGAATTCGATACCCTCACCAGAAACTGTAAATGTTTTATATTTTGTTAGCTCTAAGTCAGGGCTAGGGCTAATAGGCTTGCAGACCCAAATACAATATCTTGACGCTTCATCATAGAAAATTCTTTTTGTAGGCCAGCAACTCACTTCTATCATAAAAATTCACCCCAATCTGTTGTATCTATTTTACAACAAATCAGGGTGAAAGTCAAGTGATTTATTTGAATTTAATATTCATATTTTAACTTGCGGAAATCAACGACATCACCATTTTTCATCTTATGATAGTAATAATCATCACAGTACCAAAAAATTCTAATGTGAATATTGTCCCACTTGTTTTTTTTGTTGTTGCTCTCTTGACGAAAACAATCGTCTGTTAGAACAGTCCCATATCTAATGACTTCTCTTTCTGTAACTCTATTCATAAGACAAGCCTCCTTTGTTAAGTATATGATACCACAACAAAAGAGGCTTGTCAATATTACTTAACTATTGGCTTCTTTTTCAATAAGGTTGATGATAGCATCTTTGCCCTTTACTGTCATGGCAGATCGAGCCACTTCACAAATTTCTGCAATATCTCTTCGGCTTTTTACCATCTGTTCAAGTTCTTGCGTTACCATGTGCAATTTTGTCTGTGCTTCATAATACATATCTCTGTATTCTAGCTGAGTTCGTTCCACACAGTAATGTAAAACTTTCTCAAACTCATCCCCGCAGTATTCTTTTACTACTTCGCAGATATCATCAAAATCTTCTGTACTGATAGTATGATTTTTACCATCTTTTGTCTTTACGATATGATACATTATTCGGCTTCCTCCTGACCGTATCTTTTGTGTCTCATAACAATAGAACCATCATCGTTTATCTCTTCGATTTTGCTAACAGTAGACGGGAAAATGCTGTTTCGATATTTTTTGGCTACAAAATCAGATTCACCCCTACGATAGCCTGTGATAACTAAGCAGACACCTCTAGCAAGCCAAGGTTTATCTAACACAGTCTTTACTCCATCATGTTCTTCACTGATTTGGGCTTTGAGTTTAGCAAAAAGCCCTGCATAGAATTTAACATTGATAACATCATTCTCTGGTGTAAGGATTGTGAGTAGATGATTATTATCGTTTCTTGCAAGGATAGTTCCACAGATACGATGAAGCTCATATTGTTTCCATTCTCTTTTACCTCTGCTTTGAGTAACAAATACGGGCTCTTCTGGTAGAGAATTAAATGGAACGATACTATAATCTTTGAAATTTACATTTGCAAGCTCATGTTCGCGGGAATAATAGCTTACAGCTTCAAGGCTCCAATGATTAGGATTCTTGTTAGGGAGAAGTTTATCATAAATACTTCTCCAACGAGATTTATTATATTCTTTTAAGAACTCAGGAGTGTTGATATAGGATTTAAGTTCATCGAACATAGGCTTGAACAGCTTATCGAGAGATTTGTCTACAACAACAGTCAAGCCGTTATCATCTACATACCAATCTGTTCCTTCTTTCAATCCAGAGCAATTAGCATTAAAATATTTTAAGGCTTTATCATCAAGCCAATATAGCTTCTTAGACTTAAATTTAGGATGCTGCCCAATAAGAAATCTAGAAGAGCATACATATGACTTGAAATTATATGGAGATAAAAGTTGTTTTGGAGGCTTTGCTCCAATAGCGATACATTCAGACAGATTTGCAGATGTCAGCTTGTCTTTTGGCGGATTAGACATACAAATATACTGTTTCATGAGTTTTACACGATTAGGTTCAAATTCATCAAAACATCCGGCCTTGATAAGCTGGATAAATTTAGAATTGGTAACAAGAGAACCTTGGAAAGAATTGCGAATAAAGAAGTCTTGGAAAGAAGAATAAGGCCGAAGAGAAATGATTTGTTTGGAAATTTCGCTGTTGATTCCTGCTATTCCAGCTAGGCCGAAGAGGATAGCATCTGCGATTGCGTCAGGTGAAAAACTATTATTTGCTTTGTTGATTAGTGGCGGAGAAACAGAAATGTTATTACTTTTTGCCTTGTAAATAGAGCAAGAGATTTTTCCGTAGTCTGTTGTGTTTGCAACATTTTCTCTTGTATCTTCCGTTCCCGCTTGTGTCATTGCAACCGCTGTGTTCCAATATACTTTCGGAAATTTATAGTAAAGGTTTAATTCTTGAATACACTCTACGCTATATTCTGCGCTATGCGAGAAGTCAAAGGCGTAAGATTTACTCATTTCAATTTGCACGTTCCAAAGATAGTCAAGAAAAACTTTTGACCGCCCACATTTCTTTCCGCACTCATAAAGATTTTTTTCTGTTTCTTTTAGGGCTTCTTCGGACTTTTTGGCCACGGATTTTCTAGCCTTATCCGCTTGCTTCATTGTAAATCCGCACACTCTTTTTTCCATAAGGACAGACATCATTGTATTTTGGCTGATAAGCAATCCATTAAATCGTTCTAATAGTTCTTTTAGAATCTCTTGCTCATCTTGCGGAATGCCAAAATCCGTCATATCTTTATACCACGCTGTGATATCTTCTCTATAACGAATGTATTTGTCCATTGGCTGTTCGCCATTTGGAACTGCAAGGCGCATAAGGCCATTAGCTAAGGTAAGTTCTTTTAGACTTGAAGCACCAATTTTAGAAAGCGCTTCTTTTCCTGCTCTTGAATCGTATTGAAAAGCCGCTGTCATATTCGGCAGCTCTTTCCACATATTTTTATCATTCATTTCAAGCGCATCATAGCCTAGATATTTGTTGTATGTTTTTCTTAACGAGCCTTGCCATTCAATTCTTTTATCTTTTAGCAATAGGTCTAAGCACCCTCTGATATACTCTAAACAATCAATGCTCAACAAATCTAGCTTCAAATCGCCAGCATACTCAGCGTCGTGCAAGTTGAATTGACTGGTCACAGCTCCGTTGCTTGATACCATAAACGAGCCCGTTTCTGTAAAGTCTCCTTTTAAACAATTAAGCGCGCCAGCATGAACGCCCGAACTAACAATCATGCCTTCAAAAGCTAACGCTGTTTCTAGAAGCTTCGGGAATTTATTTATTTCTGCAATAAACTCTGAAACTTTTTCTCTACCCTTTTCCTTGTTGCCATATACACAGTCTTTAAGTGAATAAATCTTTCCTCTCTTTACGGGAACAAGAGACTTTAAATATCCGATTTCATCTGAATTTATCCCTAAACCAGTTCCAGCTCGTTCAAGGGCTGTTTTAGAGGAAAGCGTTCCCCAAGTGACACATTGACAAACTCTTCTCTCCCCAAAATAATTTTTTATGGCTTTTATTATTTTTTCTTTCTTAAAACTTTGTACATCTATGTCGATATCGAAAATATTTTCTGACCGGGCAACCGAACAGAACCGCCACCACTGGAAGAAATCTTCAAACCCCGGCAAAAGCGGATCTATTCCTGTTATTCCAAGTAGTTTGTTGGTCACATAAGAACCAGCAGAGCCTCGCCCAATACCGACAAGGCTATCACCTTCATCCCAAATGATATCAACGATTTTTTGCACGGTATTAAAATAGTTTGCCATGCAATCTCCAAAAATCTCACTTAGTCCAGTCACTTGTTCTAGCTCAATGTCGATTTGTGCCAGATATTTATTTATGTCGATGTCATGTGACTGTTGATAATCATGCAAACCTTTTTCAATTTGCCCAAAATAGTATCTTTCGTCTTTATTGTTGCTATTTGCGTAATGATATATGTTTGAATATTTAGAGTAATTGTCCTTGTAATATCCTTTGATGTCAGGCTCTGGTGTTACGGGTAAAGCAGGAACTCTTGTTTTTTTATAAATTGTAATAGGTTGCACTTTATTTGCGATTTCGTTTGTTGTGACAAACAGCCTGTCAACTTGCATATCGTTAAAACCGCTTCCACTTTTTAACAAATCTCTAAGCTCGATTGGTGTAAACAGATATGTTGTTTGATAAAACTTTTCTGGCTCTCTGCCATCTCCACCGTCTTTACTTTTCAAAAAAGCCGTATGAATTTCTTGTTGCTCTGGCCTCTCATAATGTGAATCTGTTGTAACGATAATGGGGACATTTAACTTTTCATGCACAGACCAAAGAACATTATTTACCTTTACTTGCTCTTCGTTGGTGCTATAACAAGGCTGACATTCTAGATAAAAATTATCTTCGCCAAATACTTGTTGATTCCACTCGATAAATTGTTTTGCTTTTTTACTTTCATTGCTTAAAATACATTTTGGAAGAAAGCCCCCGAGACATCCAGAGCTTCCTACAAGATGTCCGGGATTCTTTCCTACAATTTCCTCTAAATCGCTGTAAAAACTAGGCCGTCTAAGCAATCCTTTATAAGTATAACTTCTTAACCAAGCCCTTGCAGAAAGTTCATACATTTGTTTTAGGCCAACTTCATCAAGAACATTGATAAGATAATGCCAATAATAAGGACGGTCGTTTTCAGAGAATCTAAGATTATCTTCTTCCTCTGAAATAAGGTAGAACTCATTGCCAAAAATATGTTTGAATCCACGTTCGTTGTTAAGCCCCTTTGATGCTTTCTCAAGCTGGACATAGCCAGAAACAGATTGATGATCTGTCAAAGCGTAGCCGTTCAATCCGTTATTATAACACCAATTTACAGAGGACTCAACTTTGCAAATAGCATCTGGAAAACGAAGGACAGCAGAGCTAAATTCAGTATGATTATGAAGTGAAGTATATGTTTCAACCATTATAAAAACTTCCCCTTTCACGTCTATTATATCACACGCAAAAGGGGAAGTCAATTATAAATCAAGATTCAGAATGCCTTTTATAAAGTTCGTTGATTAGCTCAGTGTCAGAATATTGGCTCAAATCTTTCTTTATCCTCTTTATCTAATCGGGAACAAGACCCGTCCCCATCATCACCAGTAAAGTATAGTGTTTCAAAACTTCCCGCCTGGCAAATATTACAGAAAGGCTGTCCAAAAATATCCAACATATCTTTCAGATAACTTGCGTTTACAAGGATTAGCTTATCTTTCCCGTATTCAAGTCTAAAAGGCTTGTTCTTTGTGGTCTTATCCTTTATCCAAGCCTTTAGTGTCTCCATATCAGGAAAAACAACTTCTTCTTTAAGTTCTCCAACAAACTGTTGGAGATTCATTCCAGTTGCATCTTCAATATCGATATCAACTTTATCCTTTAGCCTTACAAAGCGATACCCATCACAAAGACACCACTTATCATTTTCCTTGAACCACCCATGGATCTCAGGATGAATATTATTGTCCATAGCTTGCTTTGCAATTCTTTTCAATGCCGCTTTACGGCTTCTACCATCAATAATCATTTGTTTTCTCTAACCCCACTAAGAATATTCTTGATGTCAAACCAATCTTTTTCGTCTACCTGAACATAGCCAAAACTGGTTATAATAACAAAATATTTTTCTGTTTCAGAAACTTTCCTAATAAACATTCCCTTAATATCATCTAATACAATAACAACTTGTCTAAAATTTGATTCGGGTTGGTCAAAGAACTCGATTTCCACACCATACACAGTAAATATTTTATTCATAGCAAAGCCTCCTTTTGATGCCTTTATTTTAGCACATCTCAGGAGGCTTTGTCAACATTACTTAGAAATAATTTTCCCAATCATCTTCAACAAATTCATATTGCTTGATAATTCCTTGACAGGTCTTGATATCATTCCAGACGTTCAACTCAAGCTCAACTATCATTTCAAGCTCTCCGCCTTGCTTAAAGGCTTCGATATCTTCTTCTTTCGCAAAGAACATCATAAAAGCCACATCATTTTTAACTAGCTTCAATGTATTCTTTTTGGCTCCAATAATTTGAACTTCCCCTGTCCTTACATGAGTTCTCAAATAAAAACTTGGCTTGGGTACATCTTTGCCCCAAAGAGTTTTATCCTGATTACATACTGTACATAGTGCTTCATTTATCTCAGATGGAACGATTTTAGCCGTAACAGGTATAGAAGGCTTTACATCTAGGTCTAATTTGTCGAGCCATTCTTTGAATTTTTCTAGATTACTTGCTTTGATTACGACACCGCAAGCAGAATCGTGTCCAGCACAAGTAGCAAGGCCAGAATCATTTATCTTTTGAAGTAATCCAATAGGGCTTCTCATAGAACCCGTGTATAGTGTGGGATTATTTTTTCTCAAAACAAATGCTGGCTTATGGTACTCTCCTACAAGTTTATTAGCAATCAAGCCTGTAAATGGAGCGTAGCTATTATCAATAATAGTCACGATACACTTATGCTCATTGTCTACTTCAATCTTTTCAAAGGCTTCTTTAACTGCTTTATCTTGTTCTCTTTTGTTGGCTCTTAAGAACTTCAAACAATCTTCCAGCTCTTTCTCGCCTACAAGCCCCTGAAAAAACACAGCCTTATCTTCTTGTGGCAAACTCATCCTGCACAAAGCATTGGCTAAAGGCCCAATACCAAAAGCCACACCCTCTGAATTTAGACCTCTATAAGCGCAACATTTTTCAAAAAGATATCTTAAAAATTTATTTTCGCACTCAGGCTTCAAACCATAATAGATATTTGCCCTATTGCCAATACTCGTAAAACTACAAATATCTGTAATAAGGCTCACAGCTACAAGGTCAGAATAATCAGGGCAAGTCACGTTATATTTTTCACAATAATATTTCACAACATCATTGGTAACACCCGTTCCTGATGTATTACGATTTACTTCTTTGCTTTCGCTTGCAAATGGATTTACAATGATAGCATATGGATTTTCAGTCGTTACTTCGTGATGGTCTATAATTAGAAGCATAATGCCACTATAATGTAAATATTTACAAGCATTATAGTTATTTGTTCCAGCATCAGGAATGATAAGATAATCAATACCTGACTTTACAATATCTTCTTGCAAATCATCAGGGCCATGTTGTTTTCCTGCGTGATAAAAAACAATAGGATGGATAGTGGGGTTTTGTTTACGAATGAAATCATAAATGATTGCTGATGAACAGGCTCCATCATTATCTGCATCATGTATAATCCCCACATTACATCCATCCACAGAAATAATTTCTCTCAACAGTTCAACAGCTTCATCAATATTATCATATTCCCACGGGTCATCAAAACAGTTCTTTCCCGGATTCAGATAATCTTTTACGCACTCAACACCGCAAGCTGTTAAATAATCTTCAAGAAATGTTTTGCTGTTTACTTTGTCTAGTAAAGGCTTTACTTGCATTTCTTATCACCGATCTTAAAAGGCCGTCCTTTCTTACCACGCCCATAGCCTTTCTTATAAGCAAGCGCAATAGCTGTGATAATATCATTCATGTTTACTAATACACAATCTTTAAGACCATTTTCAGTAAGAATAACACCTTCTTCGGCTTCAAGAATATGCGTCTTATCTACCATCTTAGCAATTTCAGTATCGGTCATATTACCGAAATCTTCATCTTTGATTTTCTCAATTCTGTCAGGCCAGAATCTTAAATAATCTCCGTCATCCATACAGACATAATAAAGACTACTTAAAGTATCTGTAAAATAAACTGCCCCTGTACGCCCCCTAAACGGACTATATTTATCAATTACTCTAACTCTATTTCCGACTCTAATCTTATCCATTTCAGTCCTCCACCCTTTCTAGCTCATAAAAGCTATAAACTCCGACACCTTCACTCTTGAACAACGGAGCTTTAGGCTCATTAGGCCATCTATCCCATTTCACTTCAATAAGCCATCCAATACTCAGGCCAGGATTAGGGCTTTCGTTTCCATGAACGACTGTCCCAAGTGTGCCAATAGCAGGAATAGTAGTTTTTTCTAATACTTTTGCGGGAAGTGATAGAAAATCAGATACATGTTTATATCTCACTCTATCCCCTGTTTTGAAAACCGTATTACCAATTAGTCCCATATAACCACCTCATATATATTATATCATACACCACTTTCGTTTTCAAGCCTTAGTTTTATATCAATAAACAATCCCTCCTATGTTATGATAATATCACAGCACAGGAGGGATGTCAAGATTTATTTAACCCCTTTTAGGGCTTGTGTAAGTCTTTGCTAGAGAACTGTCACCAGAACCTAGAATACCATTCACGGTAGTGGGGTCATTCAATGCGTTCCAAACACTAGATGCCACAAGGAACAAACAATAAGGATTGCTGAAAGTTCCTACGATTACATTCCATACTCCCGCCCAAGTGGTCATGTCAGCGGCTGTTAGACCAGCATAAGCTAGGGCTGTTGCAAAAGCAGAAATAAAGATTTGTACCCAAAATGTTGGGTTTTTTAGACGAATTTTAATGTTCATTATATTTTCACCTCGTTATAGAATTATAGGGTTATGTCATATGATTAAACGCAGAATACAGGGGAAATGCCATAAGAGTAATTTCCGTAAGAATCACCAGTGGTTCCAAGGGACCCAATCGTATTAATGTAAGTAACTTTGTTCTTACCGTGTGTCCGCAACCAGGTTCTAGCACCAAATCTAGTATCATTATATTGCCAAAGGCTCTCCCGATTTCCAGATTTATAATATAATTTTTGTTTTTCGTAAGAGGATTCGTCGATACCAGCGATGTTCCTACCAAATACTTCATATTCAGATAAAATAGAGAGTGTTGTAGAAGTTATTATAAATTCAATCTTATTATTTAACGTACTTGTGAAAAACACAGTATAAGGCTCTAGCACATCCAGTAGTTCTTTTGGTAGAAAACTTGGAAACAAATCTGTTTTATTATTGACCATATTAAATAATCCACCATCAAGCCAAGAGCCATAGTTAGGAGCATGAGGTGCCATTGTAAGTCTGTTCATTGGATAATCAGGGACTTTTTCGTAATCATCATCAATAAAACTAATTACTTGATTGATATTTAAGAAGCCTATTTGAAAATCAATTCTCTTATTGCTATACACTGACGCACTTACCATATGCTCAAAATCAATTATAAATGCTTCAACAGGAAAGTTGTTCAAAGTTATTGTGTTTCCAGACCCATTTAAGGGTACTTTCTTTCTATCTCCAATGCTCCAAATTTGTGGAGCTTGCCCAGACTGTGCTACAGCCTTTATCGTTGCCCAAGAATTATTTTCCAAAACAACATCAGGAGAAACCAACACAACTTCATACAATTTATTTATATTTACTTCAACAGTTTCATCTAAAGCTCCTGTGCAACTTATAGTCCAATTCCCTTTATCAACTTCAATTTCCCAAACACCAGAACTTATTTCTTTAGCTGTTTGAGTGCCCCCCCCCAGTGGAGGTAATAGTTACTGTTGAACCTGTTGTGGGGCCTGTGATATGAAGAGTTGCTAGGGAGAATAAAATAGAAGGGCTTTGAGACATTATAGAACCATATGACATTATATCACCTCTTGATTGATTTAATTTAGTTGGTTAGACTGCAAAGGCAGGAGTTAGACCGAGCGAATAATTGGCGCTACCCGCATTTGGACTTCCGCTACTGTTTGAACTAACTATGCAATATGTAAACGTAGTTAATGCGGCTGAGCGCAAAAAATAGGCACACAAAACTGTGTTTGCATCAAATCTATATTTAGATTTGCTATTCCCGCTTTTATAATAACTATATTGACTTTGTTTATTTTGCTCTTCACTATTAGCATAAGTTTTTAATCCTTGCACCTCAAACTCTGCCAACAGCCAATTTTTGTCTTTTGTAACAGTTACATAATTAGCTACATCTTGGCCTCCGCCAGTGTTGTCTGTATATTTGTTACAATCAACAATAACATTTTGTAATTCAATTGGTAAAACATTCAAAAAAGCACTACAAATAGTGTTTCTCATATAACTATTTTTCCATCCACCAGAATTTGTATTTGTTGTATTCATAACAAATCTAGCGGAAACAGAACTACTATAACTTTCGTTGTACCCCCCGTCCACAAAAGCAATATCAGTTCCGCCACTTAACGCAGTCTTACCAAATTGAAAATGAATCGTATTATTCCCTTCTAACTCAGCGTTATGATTGAATCCTAAAATAAAACAATAAGTGGTATAACTATTAAATGTAAAAGCTCCAACCGTGCCATTTAATACAACAGCTTTTCTATCTCCAACTTTCCAATAGTTACTAGCTTGTCCTGCGTCAGCAACAGTTCTAATAACGCTCCAACTATTACTATTTAGTGTTGTATTGACATTTGTCAACGCAACTTCATACAACTTCACTTCATCAACATTTACAGTTGTACTTTTATCCCCTGCTGTCGCTGTAAGTGTTACCGTATAACTTCCATAAGCCCACGCTTTAGCATACCAAACCCCATTATCTTCAACAGCTTCAACAGTAGTTCCGCCATAACTTACAGTCACGGTATCACCCGGAAGAGGTCCAGAAATAGCAAATGTAGGAACAAATTGAGGCTTTGTATTTCTACCTAATACAGAACCATATGCCATATAATCACTCCTTTACAAGTCCAAGATTACAAATGATACAAGCAATTTCTTCTCTTGTGATTTTATCTTTAGGACGTGTTCCATCCATAACCTTAGCCTTAGTTACTTTTTCCCAAGAACTTTTAGCCCAAGAACTAGGCTCATTCGTTACAACAGTCGCAGACGCGCTTTCCGCATTCATAGCCTTATCTACCGCCTTTCTAAAGTCATCCATAGTCTTACCATAATAAGGGAAGATATGGCTTGGGTCCACATGGTTTGAGGCAATCCCTGCCTTATATCCTTCATAGTGTGAAGTGATTTCTGAGGCTTTGCCGCCAACTTGTTTTAGAATTTTAGCAAAAAGCCAAACAGCCTTATTCCACTCATCTTCAAAGAACTTTCTTGTATCTTCTACATAAGTCTTGAAATCAAGATAACTACCATTTCTGGCTTGAAGTCTCTTTAGTGTATTAGAACCAACACAACCATCAACACTCAAGCCTTGGTCTTGCTGGAATTTCTTCACAGCAGCAAGACAACCCGGCCCATAATTGCCATCAATTCCCTTTGGGTCATATCCCCGTGCAGTAAGTTCTTTTTGTAGTGCAGTCACAGCCCATTTATTATTACTTGTTCCACTTTGAATAACAGACCAATTTACAGGGATACACTTAGCTTCTGTTGGCTCACATAATTCACAAGCAATATGTGTGTTATTTGCACTTTTCCCACAATGCCAAGATTTGATTCCTAGAGGAAGTAGCTGATAGATACCTGTATTATCAATAACAAATTCTACGCTAGTCGTTGCAGAAGCGTTATTCATATTATTAGCAAAAGCTTGAGCGGTTCCGCCCGGAGTTCCTGTGCTATGTAGCATCATCTTAGTTTTTTTACATTTGATTTGCTTTGTATAACAAGGATTTTTTGTGATATAATCTTGAATGATTTTATACTCTGAACTCACCACTTCAACACCATCTTCTTTATCATCGTCTTTTGGGCTAGGGTTCTTTTCAGAGCCTTTGATATAAACACAAATAAAGTTATGGCACTTTCTTCCTTCGCCCTTGATTACTTCGCCATTGAAATCACATTGTGTAGAGCCGCCACCATCTAGCATGATAGCATCTTTACAGCCAAAAGTATTCTCCATATAACTTCTTAGATACTCAGGCGTGACTCCAATAGTTGTTGCATAAAGTCTTAGGTTGCCATTATTATCCAAGCCCATAGCAGTTCTGGGTCGTTTACCGCCCATAGCATTATCATAAGACAGCTTAGAAACAGGCTTTCCGTTGATGATTAGCGGTGTAGTCGTAATGAAATTAGTAGAAGGCTCATCAACAGGTCCTGCAATAGCCATCTTGATATCACTACCGCTATGCCAAGTAAACCCATAACTCTTCCAAGGCCGCTTGCTCAACCACTTGCCATTGACTTTAAGTAGAGGGCAAGGGGTTCCGTCACTGTTCCACATTCCGCCATTGATGATAAAATTGGCTCCCGTAGCCTTTTTCACTTGTGTTACTGTTTTTTTACAATTAGCAACATAAATTTCAATTTTTTCAATTTTATCTAATGCAATTTTAGCTGTTAGTGCTGGCATTTTATACCTCCGAACACTTCATGTAATTTATCCTCAAGCCAAATGGCAACGCCACTTAGCAAAAACCAAGCCAATGTAAAAGGCAGACAAATATTTCCATCCAAAGCATTGAAAGGGACATTACTATAATCCCATATATCAAGCCCCATATAAGTATTCAATATGAGTCCTAATATTGCTTCTAATACGGTAATAAACCCAGCTCCTATCGCCATTTGAACAACAATAGGAGGAGGGTTTTTACCTTCATTCAACAAACCTATGAACACGAAACTCAAGCCACCAGCAACAGCCATAGTCCAATGTAGAGGATGTCCAGAGCCTGTTTTCCATAGGGCTTCAATGCCTTGATAGATCAATCCGCCAATCATAAAAAATAATATATGGATACGAATTGACCTACTCATAATTACTTACCAGATAGCTTTGCTAGAACAGCGTTCATCTGTTCGGTAGCGGTCTTTAGTAGTTCATCCATTTCGGCCTTGATATCAGCAGGAAGTTCAACACCATACTGGATACCTTCAAGTTCTTCCATAGATTCAGCACGACGAATCCACTTACGGAGCATATTGCCATAAGTAACAATTTGAGTAATTGCGGTTTGCTTTGCAATATAAATTTTTGTGATTTGTTCAGCAGTATAGGCCTTACAATCTTCATTATCTACATGGTAAATATACTGAGTTGCACCGAGAACGACCGCATTGAACATATCATTGATATTAGTTTGGTCCTCAATACTTAGGCTGAAATGGTCAAGCTCACCAGAATCATCAAGAGACACATCAATACCCTTGTTGATAGCTTCACCAGTAGCCTTAGAAATTTCCTTTAGATGCCATTCCTTAGACTGATTTAGGATATATTCATCATATTCAGCCTTCATTTTATCAGTCCAATTCTCATAAGCGTCACATTCAACAGTTTCTAGGTCAGGAATGGGGTTCTTGGTGTCAATGTTATAAGGCTTGCCATCGACCAGAACACCACGATATTCATCAGGATTCTCTGTGATATTGTAGCACATGGACGCGGTTAGTTTGATGAAATCAGGCATAAGATAATGTACAACTTCATCAGGAGTCTTTACACGATATAGAGACATCTTATCTACCTCTTTCTTTTAAATATCTTTGATCAATTCCCAAATATGTTCAAGTTCTTCAATCTCAGCTTCATAAAACTTTTGGCTCCAAAGCCAATAATCAGGACTATCTTCACGCTTTAGTTTATTGGCTCGTTCATCATCCCAAAGTTTGTTCCAACGCTCTTGGTGCTTGCCCTTAGTATTATCATTGTCTACGATAGCAAGCCTATCCATGATTTTCTTGACAAGCAACCCTCGAGCAAGACCATTGCCATCATCATTCCGGCTAAAATAATCATAAGCGTTTTGACTTGTATTATAACAAATAGGCTTACCACAATAAGTGATAATATTTTGATTGTTTCCACATTGTGTACCATAAGGAAGATTTAGTTCATCGTTGCACATAGCCTTGCCCTTGAAACGAGCATTTACAATATAAGGGCTTGTGGACTTGGGAGGAATATTGTTTTCCATTTTGATTCTCCTTTGAAATTTGGGTTTGATTCACCAAAAGTATTATATCATATGTTTGAGGATGTGTCAAGGGGTTAAACACAAAAGCAGGGTGCAAAACCTAAAGAATAATTAGACCACCTAAATCCTATTATTGAACCAGTATTTTGTCCAATTATATTAAATGAGAACGGCTCTTGATCGGAGCCATAGTCATAAGCGGGTGAACGAAGCCAACATCTGGTACTATCACTATTATTTTCGTAAGTGTAGGCTAATATACTATTGGATTTATAATAACTATATTGTTTTTGATAATTTTGTTCATAAATATTTACATAGTTCGCACTGCTACCTCTCAACTCTACAGGAGAACACAAAAATATTTTATCTATTGTTGAAGAAACCGCACTAGAACTCGTTCTACCGATTCCTCTGTTATCTGTATACTTGGTAACTGGTCTAAGAGCATTTCTTAAAGAACTTTCGATACAGTTAACAAAATTAGCGCAAACAGTATTTCGCATATAAGATTGCGCCCACCCTCCAGCCTTATCTTCATTAGCCGTGTTCATTATAAAGCCGCTTGATTTTTTTTTGCTATAATAATTTCTATCAGCCCAACACTGAATATGACGACTTATAGCAGAAAATTTTCCAAGCTGAAAATGAATTAAATTATCTCCTTCTATTGAAGAATTATGATTTATACCGATTATAAAAGCCCATGTTGTTTCATTAGACCATGTGTATAAATCGACCGTTCCGTCTAAAACAACAGATTTTCTATCTCCAACGCTCCAATATCGACCAGCCAGCCCTTGACTACTAATATTGCTTATTGTACTCCAACTATTATTATTCAGCGTACTACTAACAACAATACTCAAACTTACACTGTAAACTTTCGGCACACTAGCACTCGCACTTGATGTTGTATACAGACTTCCTGCGCTAACAGTCCAAGTCCCCTTATCAACACTTACTTCCCAAACACCGCTACTTACCTCAGTAGCTGTTTTACTTATGCCCCCCCCCCAGTGACGGTCACGATTGCGCCATGAGAAGGGCCTGTAATTCTAATCACAGCCTCTTCAAAAGGCGTGGGAATAGAGGACTGAGACATTATAGAACCATATGACATTATATCACCTCGTGAATTTAATAAGTTTAATAATTTGATTTATACGCAGAAGCCGGGAGCGAAGCCGAAGGAAATGTCTGCATAGCCGTTAGTAGAGTGGCCGTCGGTAAACACATTCGCGAAAAGGTAGGGGAAGTTCGTTGTCGGGGAACGGAGCCACCAACGAGCGGCGACACTCGTGTTGTTGTGCTTGTACTTTATCTTACTGTTTCCAACGGAATAGTAGGCGTACTGTGCTTGCTCACTCTTTTCGTTGCTGTTAGCGTGAGAAATGCTCCCGAAAACCTCAAACTCCGAAAGAAGGAAAAAGTAATCTTCTGTCGCCGTAACATTACTCGCCGCCGAGCTACCGCCACCAGTATTATCAGTATACTTAGCAACTGCTTTTAGAGTGGCACGAAGTTCTGCTGGAATGACTGCGATAATCGTCCCAGAATAACTCGAGAGGTTCGTCCCGCAAATGTTTGTGCGCATTTGCGAATTTGACCATCCGCCAGCATTCGTTTGACTATTGTTCATAGAGAAATGACCAGTTGTCGAAACGTGCGAGTCATAGGAACTGTCGCATAGACAAACGTCCATACCACCACTTAACGCAGTTTTGCCAAATTGAAAATGAATCGTATTACTTCCTTCTAACTCAGCGTTGTGATTAAACCCAAGAATGAAACAATAAGTTGTATAGTTGCTTAGAGTCAAAGTTCCAACAGTACCATTCAATATAACAGCTTTTCTATCCCCAACATTCCAGTAATTAGCTCCTACGCCTTGGTCAGCAATTAATCTAATAACTTCCCAACTGTTATTATTTAACGTGCTACTAGGTGCTGCAACGCTATATTCAATAAGTTGAGTTACATTTACTTTGGCAATAGTAACACCGTCTACCTTTACTTCATATTCACCAAAAGCCCACGGCTTTGCAATGTAATTTGAACCAACAGCCTCAGAAATAGCAACAGCCTTTCCTTTTTGAATAGTAGGAATTTTATCGCCAGTCACACCTACGATTCTAATAGTAGGATAGAAACTACTTGCTTTCCTAGAACGACTAAGAATAGAGCCATATCCCATATTATCACCTCGTTAGTTTATTTGAATTTTAATTTAAGATAAAAGAAATGAAAGAAGTTGATTAGACGCAGAAGCAGGGGGCTATACCAATAGATTCTTTATAACTATAATGCATAACACCTGTATCCCAATGAGAGGAGTCTACCACGGTATCGATAGCTCCCCACATAGGATCCGATGGAAACGTCCCATTTTTACCATTCAAGTTGCTAGGCGTTCTTAAATAATATCTACAAAGAGTAGATTGTGCATCATGCTTATATTTAAGAACAGAGTTCCCTGCTTTATAATATGCGTATTGTAAACAATTGCTTTTATTTGCTTCAAGTTTTGTTCCTGCGTTATTAGGGCCAATGTTTACGGCTCCTGTACACTCAAATTCGCTAATAAGCCACAGTTTCTTGTAGCAGTTACCACCACCCCAATAATAGGGAGAAGAAGAAGAGCGGGAAGTAAAAACATATTTAGCAACAACTTTTATGTTGTTTTGTAATTCTATTGGGAGAGCTGCTAACATATGAACATTTAGGGTAGTCTTACTCATATAGCTATTAGTATAAGAAGAGAGCGCATTTAGATTTGTCGGGAAATTTCCATAAATCCACATTGAAGCCACACATTTTCTTTTTTCACCATTTGATCGATCGCTACGACTAGTATTATTATAATACTCATCACAAATAGCTATGTCTTTACCACCACTCAAAGCTGTCTTAAAACCTTGAAAGTGGATACTGTGAACTTGATTGTGATTTTCGTCATATTCTTCCGCCATATTGTGGTCAAACCCCAAGATAAACACATAGCAAGTAAAATTGTTCAATGTCAGTCTGTCATCAATATAGCCATTTAATGTAACGGCTTTTCTATCACCAACAGACCATAGAGAACTAGCTTTGCCTGAATCACTTATCTTACGAATAACACTCCAAGAATTATTATTTAGAACGCTACTTGGCCCTGTTAAAATAACATTATAAGTCTTGGGAGAAGATACCATTACACTACTGCTTGAATCAATTCCGCTCACAATAGATTTAACAGTATAAGTCCCTTTATCGCTTACTTTACCTTCCCAAACTCCATTACTGACCTCAGTTAAATTCTGAGTGCCCCCCCCAGAGAGCGTCATGGTTACTGCTGTTCTATGACTAGGACCTGTAACACGAATAGTTGCATATTCAAAAACAGAATCTGCAATAGATTGATTCATTAGAGAACCATATGACATTTAATCAACTTCTTTCTTTTTTTTTGTTTATTTTATTTTATACGAAAAATAACGGAGCTATTGAACCACAGCAGTTCCAAATTTGAGAATAGCCATCTTGCCCAATACCAACCCCTCCATAATTAGACTCAGAATCATCTAGATCTTCTCTTACATAAGTCCTTGTTAAATAAACAGCAACAATGGGATTCTGATCCATTATACCGCTATTTACGCCCAACCGATACTTTGTTTGAGCGTTCCCTAGCCGATAATAATCTAATTGTCTCTCCCCGGTGTGCGTCGCACTTCCGTAGTAGCGAACGCTCCCTCTTATTTCATATTCACTAGGAAGAGTGATGTAATCACTAGAATAATAATTGGTATTGTAAGCTCCGCTATGCATTGAAACAGAAATTAGCTTTGATCTCAAATCATCAGGCAGACACCAATAGAAAGTTTTATTTGAAGAGGTATTGGCGCTACTAGGCCCTTGTCCACCTAAATAATGTTTTCGCATCCAAGTATCAGGCCAACCGTGGCTTGAATCAAAATACCCACCTTCTTGATAGCCGTTTCCATTCATCTGAATGCAATAACGCCCTCTTTTGACAGAGCAACTAGCATAATAAGCGTCAGTAAAAGCAAACATTTTTGCATTGGCAGAATTTTCTAATTTGCCAAACTGGAAAGTAAGATGAGAGCTATCAATATCTACAAGTACAACATAACAAGAGAATCCATAAGTTCCGCAATTATAGTTGTTATATATTACATGATTTCCATTTAAAGTAATCTTTTTGCAATCTCCTATACTATAAAAATTCCCAATTACTCCGGTTTTTCTAGCTTCAGAAATTTTATCCCAACTTGCGTCATCAAGATTATCTGGAAGAAACTCTAGTACAATATTATAAATTTTATAGTTATCAATTATTACTGTCTTTGTATCAATCAAGCCGGACATAGTACAACTAACAACCCAGCTACCCTTCCCAACTTCCGCAGTCCAAACACCATTATCTTCAATAGCATTTATAACTGTACTTCCTTGAGTAACAGTAATTGTACTTCCTGTTTTAGGGCCTGTTATCTTCAATATTGCATTGTTAAATTCACTTGAATCATTTGATATGGACATTATAGATCCATAAGCCATAATATTCCTCCTTTATATAAAGAAGGAATGAATTGTTTTTATACACAGAAACAGGGGACTATGCCCAAAGAATAGTTTGCGTCTCTTCTCGTTCTTTCGTAGCTCTCGCCGTTATAAGCAATAAATTGTCCAGCAGTCTTTATACTTACGGAGCGTGTCCAAGAAACACCAGCCGTCCAAGAAGAGCCACCGTCACTATATTCAAAATTGAAAAATTGATACGCATTCCCTTGTGCAAAATATTCATATTGCTTTTGATATTTTGCTTCGTAGGCACTTTCATCTACGACTTTACCATCAATCTCTTTTGCGCTACAAATGAAAAATTCTTCTTGTAATGGTGTCCCAGCTAATTCAGAATCATTTGGAATATTACCTTGATAATTATTACTGTATTTGGTAACATATGAAAGATTATCAATTAATTCTGCACTTTTGTTTTGTGTTTTACTAAGGCACGCATAGATAGTCCGATTAGAATATAATGTTCTTGGTTTTCTTGCTAGTAAATCTTTTCTCACATAGCAATTTTCCCAACCGCCCACAGCTGTTCTAGATGTTTTCATACAAAAATAACCTTCGGTTCCTGTATTGCTATCTGGAATCTTATCAATATAAGTAGCGTCATTTATCATATTATTGGCATTGCCATGACTAATAGGCGGAACTCCATATATTTTTTCAAAACCAACCATAAAATGAATAAGATTGTTTCCTTCCACATCCGCATTATGATTTATCCCAATAATAACCGCGGAACGTGTCCAAGTATACGAAACACTAGAAGTTGTTCGATGTCGAAAAGAGCGAGAACCCAGATAACCTTCAAAAGTTATATTCTTTCTATCTCCAATAGCCCAATAATCAGCGGCCTTGCCCATTTTACTCACGGCTTTTATTGTTGACCAAGAATTATAATCTAACACACTATCCGCATAAAAAGCATCTATATAAAAAGTATATTCTATCGGCTCATAAACAACAAAATTGCTTATTTTACTTGCACTTGCTCCATCGACACTAGCCCAAATCTCATAAGTCCCTTTATCATTTACTTTTATATCAAAAGCGTTCGTTCCTGTGCTTATCCCTGTGTAAACAATTCCATCCTTCTTTGCATATACATTTGTTATTGTGTGTACACTAGAAGTTACATGAATTACAGCAGTATCGAACGCCCCCCCCCAAGTCATGGGTAGACATCAAACTTCCATAAGCCATTTAATCACCCTTTCTATAAAATTTAAGGAGGGCCTAACTATTTCGTTAAACCCTCCTAATCAACAAAATTGGCTTTTATGCCTTTTGCATTATATCACAAAAGATTGAATTTGTCAAGTATTATTTTCTTTTTCTTTGTGTTCAATTTTTAGTTGGAGCTACCATATTTAATCTTTTGGCAAATCAATATGACACCAGCGGTCTGTTGGGCTAACAATAGCACAACATTCTTCACTGTCATCGAACCGACAATCTCCACGCTTCTTCCCCACAAAACAATCCACGGCAAATCTTGTGTTATCCCATTTTAAAGAAACCAAACACATATTCATCCGACTCAATCGGATAATCCTCAATTTTGTGCCATTCCGTTAAAACTATCCTCCACAATCTCATGAATAGCTAATAAATTAACAGCATAGCTTGCCATTATCTCAGCTCCAAATAAAAAATCTGCCGTACTGCCATGATTTTCTAATGTTTTAAGAAAATTATTCAAACATTGTTCAAACTCTTTAATTTCCATCAACTTTCTCCTTCAACTGATTTACAGCCTCAACAAGCTCATTGATTTTATCCAGAATAAGTGAATCATCCCAATCGGGAGTGTTATTATAAATTAAAGGCTCAATCTTGTTCTTTCCGTTTTTAGTAAAATCATATTGGCCGATGCGGTTGAAGGATTTAAGCTCTTCTGGTATACGATAACCGCAAGAAGCAACGTCTTTATTAGCCACGTAAATACAATCGTTTTCCACTTGGCAAACCCAACCGACAAATCCGCCTGTCGTCTCAATATAATCACCCACATGAAATTCGTATTTCATTTGCCATTTATCTCCTTACCGATAAAATCAACTTTTAAATAGTAATGGCTTTATTCATATTTCCCAGTCTGTTCCCCAGCATCTCAACAATCTGCTTATCAGTATACTGTTCGTACATAGTCAAGCCTCCTTCATATACTCAATTCCAAGTATTATCTACAACTTTTCTTAGTTCAAAACTTCTTTGTTCATTTTGCCAATCATGTGTTTGATTTACCAGATTGTTTAGAATCAATTGATAGCAGTTCTGAGCATGAATTTGAAGTGCTTTATATCCCTTTTTATTACTATGGAAAAATCTTGTCCATTCATTTTCTCCACTATGTCCATTTACCATAAGGTCAAAATAAAAACCAGATTCTCCATCTTCATTTACTCTTAACCGACCATACGTGTTCGTATAAACAGTAAACAGAGTAATATCTTTTTCTTCTTTAATAGATTTTAAAAATTCATAAGAAGGAAACATAAGAGCCATAATTAACGCCAGCCACCTTTCTTGCGATAGCAAACTTCTGTGTAAGCTTCATATCCTTCTTCTACATGATAGTCAATATAGTAATCGCAAATTTCATCTACTTTCTTTTTAATTTCTTCATCAGTAGCATCATCTTCCACATAGAATTCCCAATCATGATGACCCAGCGCACGAACATCAATACAACCAGTTACTTTTTTCATAGTATTTTCTCCTACATAAAACAAAAAAACTTTTTAATATAATGATAATACCACACCAAAAGGCTTTTGTCAAGGAGTGTTTTAAACTTCTACGACTTTTCCTTTAAGTATTGCCCAAGTTCATAATCCTCATTATTGTCGCCCTTGGGATAATCTTGGACAGGATAATTTAAGGCTTCAATCCATTTCTTTTTTAACTTTTTATCATGTGTACAAAAATACACATATCTATGTTTCGCCGAACGTACTTTGCGATATTTTCCTTGGTCACTTTCTTTGTAATGTCTTGCGTGTTTACCGTTTGGGACGTATTTATCAGTACGCTCTTTAGTGCAACCCGTATAAAGAAAATTACAGGCTTGATAAATATAGCCATGGTGATTCATAGCGGTATCACTAAAAGAAACAATAATCCAGTTTTCAACCCTTAATCTCCTCAGACAAGCTGAAACAAATTGACTTAACGGTTCTTTCCATTCGTCAATTCTACAAAGGCGATTTAGTTCATATACACAATGAGCATATTCTTCGCCACAAATGCCTTTGCACAAGGGTGGAGACGCTGGTTTACCAAACGTACAAACAGCAACTAATTCTTTCTCCTTAGAATACCAACCAAATGCTTTTGAAATAGTCGGTACTCTACCACTATAATGACGTGGAAGAATAAAATCAACCGCAGTTTTATAATCTATTTCTTCTATTGTTCCTTTCATGTTTTCTCCTTATATCTAAACAAGAAAATTTTGTCCATCCAAAACTTAGCTTTTTTATCATAGCAAAAATAAATATCACCAAATAGATGTTTAACATAAGCATCTTTTAAGTAATCCATGATATCCGGTCTTACTGATACAAAGCAAAGTCGTAGCAACCGCCAAATAAAACAGGGGATAATTAAAATAACAATGCCAACCGCACAGAATGGAGTAATAAATCTATCAAGCCATTTTTCGTTATCATCATAAATTAACAAAGAAGCAATGGTATAGCAAGCTAAAAAGCCCAACAAAAACATTTTTATATCTCTTCCTTATTCTTCCACAATTCATTCCAAGTTTCTTTATCCCTATCAGTAGCATTTTCTTTATATCCAAGGATTCCAAGGCTATCCCAAACAAGCTCCACTTTCACCATTCCAGCCCAGAGTTCCTTAAACTTATATATTTTCTTTTGCCACGCTTTATACTCATCAGATTCATATTCTTTGAAGTCATTATCAGCCACATAGTAAACTCTTTGGACTCCAAGTTCTAGTAGTTGATCCCTTCTTCTTTTGCCTAAGTTGCTACCGAACATAGATACTGCAATGCTTTCATTTCCATACCATGTGTCTAGCTTCATTGTGGCTTTTTCAGATTCACTTATAATGACTTCTTTAGACCTCTCAATATTTGCCCAATTCCAGTTCAACCCAAACAATACATCATTCGTGTTGAATTTATATGTTTCATTTAAAGTAATCAAAGGAATGTATTTGGCTTCTTTTAACAAGTCCTCTCTCCAATTTCTTGTTCTAATGCCAATCAAATTCCCCTCTCTGTCAAACACTGGAATTGTGGTACATTGTAACCTGTCGTACCATCCGATTTGATATTTCTGCATCGTCTCAATGCTGATACCTTCATCAAGCCAACTCTGAGGATATCTTTTATCAAGCTCGTTAAGTATTTCTTTATCATATCTTGGCAAATCTCTTAGGCCGTTCTTGAATCTAACGAACTTTCCCAACCCATCTTGCCAGTTATAAATATGCGGAGCATTTAATCTTTGGACTTGTCCTGCTTCGATACCAGTTGTCTTTAAGACAAAATTCACAGCATCCATAAAGGCACTTGGCTTTTTAAGCAATGCCAGCCTAGCTTGAACAAGTCCAATTATATCATAAGCACATGAGCTAGTATAACTATAGAAGATATTTGTGCTTGGGTAATAGTAAAGTTTAGGGCTTCCAGACAAAGCGTTTACATTTTTTTCGCCTGTCCAAATACGCCACTCTTTTTCACTTTTACTAAAGATAGGGATATCAAGAGCCTTAAGTATATTTTCAATGTCATGAGGCTTTAGACTTTGCTTTAATTTTTTAACATCAATCTTCTGCCCCATGACATATTCTCCTTTATTCTTCGGTTAGCCAGCCTAGTTCTTTATCCCAAATGGCTTCTTCATAATTTTTACAAACATAAAGGCTAATACCATCTTCGTTGTTGAAACCGATAATTACAGAATCACCAGTAGCAACGATATATGATTCCTCATCAGGGTTATTTTTTAACCTGTCATAAACTGCTTTAGCCCAATTATTCAAATCACCATCAGAAAGTTTTACTGCATCCTCGCTCATTGAATAAAACTTATCTGGATAAATTGGAAACAACGAATAATTTCTATCTTGCTCTGGTGTTTTATATTCTTCAAGAATCACTCGCTCATGACACCACGGACATTCAACAAAAGACACCATATGCCATTCGTTAATATTCTCTTGTTCCATTTCTTCAAAAATATATTCAAACTCACAACCACATTTATTGCAAGTAGCTTTAAGATTTTTGTTATCTGACTTGCCTTCTTTTAGAATCTTCAACAGAATCGCCCCTTAAATTCTTTGATGGTATCAACTAAAACGTTAATATCATGTGGTCTTGTGTCACATCCAAAACTTACTCGAATAGCTCTTTCAGCTTCATTCTTTGTGAATCTAGAAGCTTTCAGCACACGGTAATCTCCGCTTCCTTCACAGCTACTATGCCCAACGCCAATATAAATTTTCTTACTGGCTAGATATTGTTGTAGAGGGTCTGCTAAAATATCTTTGAGAACGATTAGATTAATACCCCTAACGTGCTTATCTGCATTGTAATAATCAGGAGCTTTGACATTCATATCAATCAATTCAGCTTCTTTTAACTTTTTCCAAAGTTTTACAGAACACTCCCAATGAAATTCTCTATCATAAATGCCGTCATTTCCAACTTCATCTTCAACAGCATTGGCAACCTGTTTGATTCTGATTTGGTTAGGTGTTCCCGGAATAAGCGGAATTTCATCATCAATGCCAAAACAATTACAAAACCTATCAGACATCCAAATAAAGCCAAGCCCTTGTTCCGTTCCAATTTTGCTTGTAGAAGCAAAAATCACATCATATCCATCAACACCAATATCTTTTACGTTGATATTAGGAAGAGCCGCAGTAAAATCGGAAACAAGAAATGCTTTTGTTGTGTTGCAGACATCCTTGAGCTTACTGTTGTCAAAAATCTCGCCTGTTACATTGTTCACAGCCATCTTAGAAATCAGCAAAGGATATTCTTCTGAATAGTCGTTTTTACGCAACATCTGTTCAATCATTTGTTCATCATTATCAAAATGGTCATCAAGGATATCGTAAACACAGCTATGCTCAACTTTTGTACCGCATAAAATCGCACCGTGATTCTTGACGTGTTCTGCAAGGACTCTGCAAATTACAGAAGCATTAGGCCCAACCTCAACTCTTCCACCTTTAACGCCCAGATAAAACTGAATCTTATCAAAGTTCCTCATCATATCCTCTTTGGCATTATACTTTGCATATCCCGTGTTCAGATTGATACAATCCCCAAAACTCTCATATTCGCACGGATAATAAACTTTAGGACTACCAGCCGCATAATCAAGATAAACCATTAGAACAGACCTCCAATAGCACTTACCATAAGGCTAAAAGCGCAACCAGCCATACAGTATGCACCACAAAAATAAGGGAGCATCTTACTTTCTTCATGCCATTCTTCTAGCGTCACATAGCAACAAAGGCCAACACAGACCGCAAATAGCACGATGCAAAAAGCCGCTTTAATAAACATTACTCAGGCCACTCCTTTTCATTTCTATTTTTGAACTCGATGCTCAATTCGATTTGTTTATTTTCTTTATCGTAAGGACTGTAAACGCTTTCCCAACGTTTCAAAATCAATTTGGTCGGCTCTCTCCCCATAACTTCTTTGCAAGCACTAATGAAACTAATTTTTAAAAAATCCTTATTGCCGCTTCGCTTTTGCTGAGAAATCAATTGATTTCCAACATAATGTTCAAACAAGACTTCGTAGCTATCTTGCTCGTTCATATAAGGATTAAAGAAGCTATTGAAATTAAAATTATACATTTTAATTTTAACCTCTCTTGAAAGTATTATAAACAAGATACCCCAAAGCCCAAGCAAACCACAAAGGCCAAATAAGACTCACGACAACCTCTGCCCAGAAATTTGTAAAAGGCTTTTTCTCAATAGCTAATTCAAGGGCAAGCCCGACAAGATATACCAGACATCCAGCGAAATAAAAGAATACCATCATTCTAATCACCTCTTGAATCTAGTATATCATCGGGCTTGCCCTATGTCAAGTTTAAATCACGATTTTTGTATCTTCGTTTACGCAAATAACTCTAGCTGATTTCCCTTGTTCAACAAGAGCATTTTGAAGCGTCTGAGAAAATTGCGGCTTATATCTGTTATCACCATGAACTAAAGCCACTTTATTATATCTGCATTCAAGTAAATAATCTAAAAGCTCTTCATAGCTCGCATGAGAACTAAAAGAAACAAGCTCCGTGATATTAGCATTGTTTTCTACTTCAACACCGTTCACGATAACTGTCTTTTGTTTGCTCCTGATTTGGCTTGCTAAATTATTTTCACCACTATACCCACAAAAGCAAATATGTGTTGTTTTATTAGGAAGTTCGGCTTGAAGCCAATTTAAAATCTTGCCACCAGAAAGAAAACCAGAAGCACTGATAACGATGCAAGGCTGGCCGTTCTTTTGCCAACTATATGTTTCTTCCATATCATTTAGAAATACAAGATTCTTCCACTTCATGACTTCTTCCCAATCTTTTCCGGGCCAAATATTACAAATCTTTTGAGCAAGAGGGCTGTCAACAACAACAGGAATGTTTTGAATCTTGCCCTCATCATATAGTTGCTTTAAGACCGTTATCATGACTTGCGTTCTAGACAAAGAGAAACATGGAATCAAGACTCTATGTCTTTCATTGATAATAGTCTCTAGTTTTTCAAGGTCTTTCTGCCTATCATATACTTTGTTCATTCGTTTAGGCTGATTATAAGTATTTTCTGATAGTAAAACATCGACCATTGGTAAAGTCTCTCTAGCATCTGTATAAAGACTCGTTTCTTTACCGCCAATATCTCCTGTGAAGCCAAGCCTTTTTACATGACATCCTTCGCCCATTGTAAGTACAAGTTGTTTTGCATGAATGATATGATTAGCACCATAATAATTTAACTTCAAGCCTTGAGTTAAAATCATTTCTTTATCGACTTCAATAATTCTATTTAGTGTATTGTCGATATCTTCTTCTTTATAAAATGGAGAAGCTGGAATACCATGTTTGTTTGTGATTTTCAAACAATCTGATTGAAGGATTTTTAGACTATCTTGCCATAGAAGTTTTAGGAAAGGCTTTGAGCCTTTGGGAACTATCAAATGAGCCTGGCAACCTTTGGCGTAGAGTGCTGGGACCATTCCACAATGGTCTTGATGAACTTCATGTAAAATTATATAGTCAATTTCTCTGGCTTTGATTTTCTTCAAGAAATCTTTATTCGTCTTATAATTTGTCAGCACATCTGCTTCTTGATAAATTCCAATATCCAGCAGAATAGCAAACTTTTGGTATCTGACATAATAACAAGACTGCGTAACGCCAATAGCAGAATGCCCAATACATTTTACATAAGGCTTTAAGACTCCCTTACCCTTAACCATCTTCCCACTCCATTTCCTCTGGCTCAGAATCGACATGGAATCCAACGGCTCTTACAGGTTCTTCTTCTTTTTCTTCGTCTTGTAGTTCTTGGATCTCTTTCATCAACTTCACATTGGCCTTACCAATCAAATTTTGTAGATAAGTTGACACAGAATCAATAAGTGGAATCCCAGACATATAAAACACAAGTGTTCCGGCTGCAATAAATAATGGTTTAGTTTCCTTTTTCAAGCATCTTCTTCCTTTCTGTTTTGTAGTATTCAGTAATAACCCCCTCTCTATTTTTTAACTGTTCACAATCCATGAACATAACAACTCTATCTAAAAGAACATTCTTGTTATACTCCGGCTGAATCATGTTTCTTTGCCAAGGCTCTTTCTTTTGATAATGATATTCATTACAAGCAATAAGTTCTTCGTTTACAACTTCAAAGATACCTTCGACCATCTTACACTGGGTTTCTACAAACTCTTCGTTAGACATAAAAGGCAACTTGCCATGGTTATCTTCATACATAGACAAGTCAAAAGGCTCTGCCTCCTCATAATAAGCCCCATCATTATCTTCTCTAGAATTTAAATAATCTACAACCTTAGCCGCTTTGATTTCGCTATAAACATACCCAACAAGATAAGGCTCGCCAAAATTGACTTCATAAATCAAATAAATCGTATCTACTATTTTTATCATTATCTTTCCCTTTCAGCACAGGCTTGTAATAGTAACCTTGGAAACTATTTTTCTTGTTCATTTCGATACAGAACTCTTGAGCCTCGGCAAGTGTATCAAAATAACAATCCACCTGTGCGCTGTTAGAATACATTGGTTCATATCTGTAAACAATATAAATCATTTGTTACCCTCCGTATATTTTGTGTAGGCTTTGTTGGCAATTTTGAAAATGTTATCTTCATCGCCTTCTTCAACACGGATTCTTAGAACTACACAATGACCGTCCATATTACTGCTATCTTCTTCTACTTCCCAATCATCCATTACATCAACAACAAAACCCATTCTATCAATAGAATCAATTTTTCCATTAACAAATGTTACTTTCCACTTTGTTGTCAGGCTATCGTAGTTTGCTTCTTCAAGCTCTTCGTATACATCTACAGGCTCATAATACCATTTGATTTCAGAATCTTTATTATCCTTATTATATTTAATGCAAAGAAAAGCGGCATCTCTTTCATTTTTATAGCACTCGCAACGCTCTACGTCACATTTACCATCAAGATAATATTCTTCATAACAAATCTGATAAACGGTCATAATTTAACCTCCCGGCATAATATTTTTAATATCTACAGGATAGTTGTTTTCATCACAGCAGAACAAGTCTGTATTTCTCATTGTACCGCCATCAAAATGATGAAAGATTTTTATTTTCTGGTCTGCGTATTCACCGAATCGAGCTTTGTAAACATAAGTGATTCTATTTGGTACAAGAGGCTTTCCAAACCCTTTGTGACCAATAGCCATACCAAATTTTTCAACAGCTTTCAATTCTTTAGCCCTGTCTTTAGCCGCCAACATGATAACGCCATGGTCTAGCTTATTCTTCATAGCCTTACTGCCAGACAGACAACTTTCATCAGGAAAATCCATCGTCTTTTCTGCACCATTCAACTGTGAGGCTGTGAGAATACCAACATTGAAGTCCTCTGCCATTTCTTTTAAGTCAGTAGCCAAGGCTCTAAGTACCATATCTTCTCTGATATTTGTTGCTGTTTTGACTTTATATTCCACAGTCAAAGCACTGTTCAGCATCATGTAGTCGAAAGAACAGAACACAGCTCCACGTTGTTCAACACATTCTCTGATTTTTCTTTCGATAGATTGTGTTGTAAAATCAGGCATTGCCACCAGATAAAAATCATTTTTCTTTAAAATTTCTCCGGCTTCAAGAATTCTGGCTTTTTCTTCCTGTGTATATTCGCCTCTAGTGATAGTTCCATAGGGGACTCCGCTGATACAGGCTAGATACATGGGCTGAATCTGTTCTCTAGTTCTAAGCTCTGTGTGGATCATAAATCCTGGCCCTTGGTAGTTAGGATTATCTACAAATTGTTCCGCTGTGTAGTCATAATATTTATCAACACAAAGCCCGCACATATCAGCTACCGCAACTCTTGATTTGCTACCACCCGACGGAGCTGAACGCATAAACAAATCACCACGGTTTACCCCATTGATGATTTGTGTTAAATAATTTGATGTCAGAAAAGCACCAAAGCTAGGATGAGTTTCAAATTCTGCAAGCAAATCTTCAACATCAGTTCCTGCTACCATTTCTTCTCTAACATATTTTACATCATATTTTCCTCTCAGCTTTAGAGAAGTGGTCTCAAGAGTATTTAAGATATCTTGAATAGTGATTTTCTCAAGCTTGGCGAATTGCTTTGTAGAATCTTCTAGCTCATCAAACCATTGACTGATATCAATGCCATCTGATTTTAACTCTCTTAGTAGACTTAATTTACGAACTACATTATAACAATATTCGTAGTTCTGTTGACTAGACAGCTCTTTAGTTGTCTCAACAAAGCCCATCCAATCATTATCTTCAAGGACTTCTCTAGCTGTCGGATTTTTGATAACATTATCAAGTTCAACAGGAGTGATTTCACCAACACCTTGATTATACAAAACTGTAATAGCCCTAAAGATTATCTTGTGCATATCATTAGGAGCAAAGTCGCTACTTACAAGAGGATATTGAGGAACTGATAGCAAAGAAGGTTGCTTCATCAAGTTACCCAGTAGCATAGCCGAAATATTTTCATTGTAAAGAACCGAGTTCGCCACGTAATCTACCATCTTTCTTGCTGATTTTTATGAAACTCCCAGCATCGAAATAATAATGCTTTGGGACTCCAAACTCAACCGTCATAGCAACTATTTCTCTGTCTCTTATCGTCTGCTCTATCACTCCGATAATGAAAATTGCTTTACCTTCATATATCTCAGGCCAGATTATATAATCCCCTTCTTTTACGATATACCCAAAATAATCTCTTGGCTTTTTGGCATATCTCACTTCACGGAAAGTTTCTCCATGTTCACTTTCATAAAACATTTTATCACTCCCCTCTTGGAATATATCGCTTACGTTGTTGTGTTCGCTTTATTTTGATAGGCTCTTGAATCTCAAATGTATCCGCCATTTGAAGAATCTCATCTATTTGCTTTTTGAAATCAAAATAAGGCTGGATATATTTAGGAATAAACTGCCCAAGCCCATACTCACTATCAAACACAAAGCCAGCAACATATTTATTTGTATACTTGATTATACCACGGATGTCTTTATAAGTCAAGTTGTAATCCTTACAGGCGTTTTTGATTTGTGAAGTCCATAAATTCCAGTTGACATCATATGGACTGTGAAGAAGTTGTATACAGTCTGTTAGATTTCTATATTCTTGTTTTTCCTCTTCGTTTAGCTTAGAAACCTTCTGTGTACAGTGAGATTTTTTGGTCGACTTCTCTTCCGAGTATAGATTGTAGTGTTCTTCATTACAGAAATAACTTTTACTACCATCAATAGGTTTATAGGCGTTTTCTTTTTCGATTTTTTCTTTACAATATTTACAAGTTACTTTCATATTATCACCTTATGAAAAAAGGAGACAGAAGGGTTTATTCTCCTGTCTCCTTAAAATTATTCTACTACGATACCACGTTCACAAGCGAAAGAAACAAAGTCAGAATAAATATTACCTAGTTCAGTAACATCATCATCAGTCGCTTCGCTAATTTTCTTTCCGCCTAGATGTTCGGAGACTACATCGTCTACATAATCAGGATATAGTTTATGTAGTTTCTTGAAATAGGGTTTAATCATTTCAATGTAGTCGTCCTTGGTGAATAGGTCATTGGTACGATGGAACTCTACAAGACCAGCACCAGCGTTTTCGGCTTCTTTCTTTACTGCATCTTCAATAGCCTTGATTACATTTTCAGCAGTAAAAGATTCAATGAAAGTTTGCATCTGCGTGAATCGGCTCCGAGCAAACACATCATGAGTTTCTTTGCAAATAGCCTTAGAATAAATCGTCTTACTTGTTTCTTGGTCAATGCCTTGCGGAACAAGGGCAAACACAAAGTCACAAAGATTGATGACGAATCGAGAGCTGCCCTTTTCCTTATTGTATCCAAGCGGATAAGTCTTATTATAAACCTCGCCTGTAAATGGGTCTACAACTTCAATGGCTTCATCGTGCATGATAAAGATTACAGTCAAGCCAATAGAGGTCAGACGATTGATTTGTTGCTTAAACATAGTTCGTGCAACGCTATAACCATTTGGATTTCCACTGTCAGCTTTCTGCACCATACCGACTTCGGTAACACCATAACGCTTTGCGACAGACTCTTCACAACGTGCTACAAGCTCTTCCACTGTGTCAATAACAACAGTATTGAATGATTCAAGAGTCTTGTCAGGATTTGCGACAAGCTGTTTTACAATTTCTGTGAAAGTATTCCAATCAGGAATGGAGAACTTAGGAACATTGATAGCAGAGCCACCAGATTCAGCCATTAAAAGCATGGGCTTCGGGAAACGGCAGGCTTGAAAACTTTTACCACAGTCGTTCTTCCCCACAAAAGCGATCTTCTTTCCAGCGATACCATCTACAAAACTATTGTCTTGTGGAGCGAAAATGTCAATTTTAGCCATTCAATTCCTCCTTAAAAAATATCGTCATCATCATCGCCAGTCCAAGAAGGCATAGACTTTGCCTTTGCCTTCATAGCAGATAGACTGTTCTTAAAATTTTCCTTCTTATCAGCAGGAGGATTATTCTTCTTCTCTTCAAGCATTTCGTTACGAATCTTAATAGCTTCCTTCATGGTCTTAGGATTGATCCAGTCAGTTTCAACAGGAACTTCTTCGCCATCATCATTAGTATAAGTTAGCTCTTCTGGCTTCTCAACAGCGGCCTCAGTAGCACTATATAGGACAAGCTCATGCTGGTCACGAGACTTAGGAGCTTCAACCTTAGGACCATTGTTCTTACGGAAAGAACGAGCCTTAGCAGGTTCAACGGTTACGGTAGGAGTGGCAGATACAACTGTGTATTCGGCTTCGATGTCACGACGAGTCTGGCCGGGAGCAAAAGGTTCAAAGTCACTATCACCTTCAGTCAGTAGTTCAACACTTTCAGCCTCTGCAATACAATTCACAGGATAGCACTTGCCATTATAATCAACACATAAGAACTCGACCTTTAGACGGCCTGTCTCTTCCTCGTTCTTGATTTCCGGCATCATCTTATTGATAAAGCCAGTAAACTTGATATTGAAACCATCAGTCATATCTTCGGTGACACGGGTATTAGCAGTATTAATACGATATTGTAGGTCGCTAGATACATTACCATCACGACCTACATAATCGTTGATATTGAAGTTACCAGTGATAATTACACGGGTAGGCTCTTCGCCCTTGCCACCGACCTTGGGTACCCACTCATCCCGCATAGCAGAGAACATATTCCACTTGAAATTATCCTTGCCATTGTAGCCGATCTTAGTGGTATAGACAGGAAAAGTAACAGTACCAGAAGGAATCTTGATAACTACACTGCCCTTGATACAATCAGTCTTGACCTTCTTCTTATTATCTCGAGGGCCAGCTTCGATCTCGACGTTTGTCATTTCCAGCTTCTTCTCGTAAACAGTTCCGACACAAGTAAACATATTCTTAGTTTCTTTTAGTACATTTTCCATAATTCAAACCTCTTTATTTATTTATCATCAGTTACAGAACTGTTGATAGCTTCATCAAATTTTTCTACTTCTTTTTTAAGCCAATCTCGAATAGCTTCTTGATGAAATCCTTCTTCAATTTTCTTTAAGACAGTCTTACAACAAGCCAGCCAACCAATTTGAACGCCTACTAAACGCTGTTCTTCAAGTCGCTTAGTAAGTTCAGGCTCGATTATACTCTTGATTTCTTCGTCTGTCAAGTTCTTTTTTACTTTAATTGCCATATCAAAAATCACACCTAGGGCAAATCCAATCTGTTACTTCTTCACTACTTTCGGTTTCGGGGTGGTAAACTTTGCGAGGATAAGAGGCCAGCTCTTCTCCACATTTTTCACAGCGATTCAGTTCTTCAAGCACCTTAGAAAAATATCCAGCGATAACAGGGTCATTACAGTGTGCTAGGTAAAGATAACAATCAATGCCAACATCCTTATATGCAGAATCTTTTTCATACATGAATTCGATAGCGTCTTTAATTTCTGGTAGCATACTCGCATAGTAATTCATTTTACACCTCGCGCCACTTTAGATTGACAGAACAAGTAGACTTTAGAGTAGGCTTCTTATATGGCACGATAGCACTGATATCAATGCAATAACCACGCTTAGTATCTACATTACTAATATACGCAACATTTCCGACAGCGCCTTCAAAAATATAAATTTTAGAAAGTTCAGATAGAGTGGGTGCTACGCCAAAGTTAAATCGCATTAGAAGTTCTTTGTCATCAAAAGGACATTCATAGATAACACCACAGCTATCATCAATGAGTACTTTATCGCCTTTTTTGAACTTACGTTCTGGCTTTCGAGTACGAGTATTATAAAGGTCAGTAAACACTTTTGCTACACCATCAACAAGGATAAAATTATCTTGAGGATGACACTTAGCAGTAATAACGTGTTCATCAGGTGATACAAGAGTCACTTCATTCTTTCGGACGGTAAGCGTGTAAGTTCCTTCCATCCATTCAGGTGCATAGTTCTTTTTCTTTTCCACGGCTAGTCTCCTTTATTCTTTTATTTATAAGTAAGAGTTTTGCTACGCTCTTTGCTTATATCGACTATATCATATTTTTATCCAGATGTCAATATTAAAATCTCATATCCATAGAAACAGCATTGATTTGATTTTGATGAACTTTAACGTAGATACTAGTAGTAGCAATAGAAGCATGACCCATAGCCTTACTGATGATACCAATGGGGACACCGTTATCATCTGCGATAGTGGCAAAAGCGACTCTAAGCCAATGAGGACTGATTTCATTCCAGAACTTGATACCAGCCTTTTTAGAAGCCGATTTCAGCATCTTATTAACAGACTGTTCCTTTACCATTCCACCAGTAGAATTGACAAAGAGCTTGTCACAAGAATCATCGGGCCGAGTCTTGAGCATATATTCGACCATCTCTTCCGTATCTTCGTTGATATAGATGCTGCGTTCTTTATTGCCCTTACCAAGAATAACGATTTGACGATTGCCATTGATAGCCTTCTTATAATCGTCAAGAGTGATATTAGCAAGCTCAGAAAAACGGATACCAGTAGTAGCAAACATATAAAGGATAGCTTTGTTCTTGAAGTTAGAAGCGCAATGGATGATATTGCTCACATCTTCTTTAGACAAATATTTCTTTTCTTTGTGTTTACTGTTAGGAACTTTTAGTTCAACAGATGGATCCACTTCAATAAGCCCGGCTCGTTTAAGGAATTTAAAATAGTTCTTGATAGCATTGAAAGCCAAAGCGATAGAAGCAGGAGACAGATGAGAAAAAGTAGAGACCCAATCAGTCAGGTCGATATAGGTGATTTCTTCATCAGGTTTGTTGATATATTTATTCATCTTTTCAACATAGCTAACATAAGTCTGGATAGTTCTTTCAGACATTTTATCGACCTTTAAATACTTCACATACATCTCCAACATCTTGTCCAGCTCCTTTCCTTTGTGTCTTTAGTATATCACTTTGGGTTTGATTTGTCTATTATGAATAGTGACAAAAACTCCCTACATCATTTGTATATAATGTAGGGAGTTTATATAAACAGAAAGGAAAAAATTATGTTAGAAACTTTAAGTATTTAAGCCTTGTATAGAGCGGCTAGGCCATCAGCAATATGCTTATTGAAACTGGCCTTATCCTTCTTCTGGAAGGCGGCGCACAGCTCTGCACAACGGTCTGCGCCACGATGACCGGGAACAGCAGTAATTAGAGCCTGATATTCAGTCATGGCCTTCTGCTGGTCACAGCCCTGCCACTCAGCTAGTAGAGCCTTCTTATCAACCTTCTTTAGACACTTATAGTCAGTATCCTTTGCACCTTCTAGTGCAGATAGATAAAGGATAGCACCATTTGCTAGGTCAGGGCTAAAGCTATCGCCATCATGTGTCTCTTCGTCACAAACTTCAAAAATGTTCCATAGGTTCTTAGCTAGAAATTCCATTGGTATCACTCCTCAACAGATAGGTCTGCAACAGCAACCTTTAGATTAGTGGAAGGCTTGAAAGACACTACACGATGAGCGGGAACACTATATTCCTTCTTTTCACCATGTAGAACAGACACGCCACTACGCTCAGCACGAACAGGTAGCCTGAAAGCACCAAAGCCGACAATATTGATTTCATTGCCCTGTACTAGATAATCGGCGATGGTCTGAAAGACTGTATCATAGATCTCAGAACAATTCTTCTTAGATGTTTGTAGTGCACTGGATAGGGTATCGACCATATCCTTCTTAGTAATAGTATTCATTGGAGACTCCTTTGATTTCATTTTTTCATTTATTTCTATGGCTAAAAGCCATTTGGAGCTGGAAGAGAATTTTGCAATCTCGACCTATTGCTTACAGGGCAATTGCTCTACTTCTGAGCTATTCCAGCACAAAGCCAACAATAAGTTGTAAAAGCAAATCCGTTCGTTTAGATGACAAAATAGATTTTCTTATTATTGGCTATGGAGCAAACAGTCGGCTCTGCCCCGACGATTTCAGCTTGGAAGGCTGACGTGTTACTAACTACACTATGCGTGTTACTAACTACACTATGCTTGCATTTAGCTATCTTATAACTCAAAGCTATTCTCTGTATAGCTTCTATAACTTCTGATAGTAAAAGTTTGTATATTCATAGGAGGTCAAACCATGAGGCAGATTATAGAGATACCAGCTCTTTGGTGGCAGAGGGCCGACTTGAACGAGCCATAAAGCGATTATAAGTCACCCGTATTTACCTTTATACGACTCTGCCATTTCAAGAGGCTTAAAGCCTCTATTCACATCACTTACTTGTGGCTGTGCTTGTGATAATCATCACCAAAAATCATGTCATCTACATCACCAATCATTGTATCACCTTCTTACATATTTTTTATTTATTGGACACCAATAAATATACTTTTTAGCAATACAGCTTGATAAAGAAATATCATTATCTCAACTATTAGTTAAATATTTGCTCCCTGTAGTTGCTTGGTAGCCCTGGTGGTACTCGAAACCACATATTCAACGATTTTGAGTCGCCGCTCTTTGCCAATTAGAGTACAGGGCCATTTCTTTCTTCTCTTTTATCATATCACAAAGAGCCTAATCTGTCAAGCCTTTTCATCATTATTTTTAACTTCTTTTCAGTTAGCTTCGTTAGACTCTCTGTGACGTGTTGTATTGTACCATACTTTTCTTTGTTTGTCAATAGGATTTAGAAAGTTTCTTCTAAAATATTATCATCGGCAGTCAATAAGAAAAAGCACATAGAATTGAATCCATGTGCTTTTAGATATATTAGATTGGATTAAAAGATATCATCGTCATCATCACCTGTCCAGCTTCTAGCTGTTTTCTCATCATATTTTAAATTGATGGTAACATCTGATGCTACACAAGAACTTAAATAATCTACCCATTGTTCATAGGTCCGGTCTTTTTTATATAGTCTGTTTAAATTATCTGCGATTTTCTGATGTTCTTTATTTTCTTTTATCAAACCATAAGACTCAGAAACTTTATCTTTATCATTTATTTTCCCGCTTCTTTTTTTTGCTTGCAACATTTCTTTGTCTTTAGGATCGAAATATGGCTCAAAAGGGAACCAGAAATTACTTGCTTTGTGGTTTGCTCCGCTGTTTACAACAATAAATCCAGCATTATATAATTCGGTAATTAGCCGACTGACTTTTTTAACTCCCCATCTTGTTTCTTTAGATAAAAGAGAAGTTGTTGCAAAAGTTTGTCCTGTTTTATCATTATAATGAGACAGAAGTAGAATGTACAAAGCATAAGCATCAAAGTTACACGTCTGCGTTATCGCATGGCGAATTTGATTGTAACTTGGAACCCATCCTGATTTTTGCATACCCTTTGCGGTTATGGTATACATTCCATTTAACTCGTTTGACATGATTTCTTTAGGCAAATTCTTTTTACCGACTTGGCTCATTTTTAAGCACCTCTCACATTATTTAATTTTGAAAAAAGTAATAAAATGTTAGCGCAAAAGTACATTCTTTTGGTTGCTGTTATGTTTTCTTACAGTACTACATTCGTTAGAATGTAATCTGGAAGAGTCATTATTCTTTTATGTTGGTGTACCCAAAATGGCACTATTGCAGTATACCCAAAATGACTATGTTTCTCTAAAAAACATGGTCAAATTAGCACTACTGGTTTAGCTTATAAACATGGTCAAAAAGGCACTACTGCAATAGGTCAAAATGGCACTACTGATAATGATTTAAAACGGCCTGTCCTTAGAGCTAACATAATATTCTTTATTCTTCCACTTCTTAAAAACCATGGCAGTTTCTTCTTTGTCAAAATAGAAAATTAATCTCATATTTTTATACTCTAAATCTTTTGGCTTATAACCTTCTGCTATGTAACAACAGGCTTGCCTATAACTGTACACAGCGACAAGTTTGTTCTCTTTGTTCATTCTGAACACCTCAATCTAAATTGCCAATAAAAGCTCTGTCTCATCAGAGTTATCACAGAAGAAATCCGGAGTTGTTTGCGAGAAAATAAATTACACTCTATAATATTATAACATATTTTATGTATATTGTCAATATATTTTGTTATACAAAACAACTATGGTGCATGAGAGTAACCAAAGAAAATGAAACCTTTGTGCCGCAACGGTTTGAGTGTGGTGCATTTGTGCGTCAAAGTGATTTATGGCACTACTGGTTTTTAGAAAAATAAGCCCTGACTCGAAAGCCAGAGCTTATTTCTATTTACTCTTCCACCTTGACTCGCTTGAAGGTGTTGTCGATATACTTGATTTGATTTGCAATCTTCTCTACGTTGTTACGAACAGTATTGTAGGGATGGTTTGTCATTAGCTTTGCCATAGTTGCACAGAGCCGTTCACGCTTTTCCATTGGATTTTTCATAGCCATAATTGTTGGCCTCCTTTTTGATTTTGAGAAAAGTTACTTACTATCAGTATAGAGATTTTGAAAATCAAATTTGAAAGTGGTGTAATTTGACATCTTTTTAGTTTGATATTTTTATCTACTATATTATGTAAGTAACTTAACTTCATATTTAGGATAGCACAAGTCTTAGTGTTTGTCAAGAACTGTTTTTGAAATTTCATGGAGCTTGCCGAAAGCCGTGATATAATATATCTTATAAACGCCCTCTGAATTTTCAAGCAGATAGGATTTACAAAATGGCTTTAAGAATTTAGAAATCAAATCCATGATAATCACTTCCAAGGCGCATAAAATTTTTGAGTCCCCCAAGTCCCAACATATTTTTGAGTATTGTGGAACGTGCCACGGCAATATTTAGGCGCATAGAACCATAGGATAGGCTCGTTAGTGATTTTGTATCCATCATCAAACACGGCAGAAACAGCCTTCACTACATTGTTATAGGCTTTGGGAGATTCAGATTTCAAATTTGTTTTCCAACCTGCATATTGATATCTTTTACGGACTTGAGAAGGTTGCAACCCATCACGCTTACAGGCATTATAAAGACAAGTAGCAACAGCCCACTGAGATTCATAGCCGTCATATCCAGCCTCACCAGACACGATATTGATAAGCACTTGACGCTCATAATCAGAGAGTTTGAAAGCAACAGGCTTCGGTGTTGGAGTGGGTGCAGGAGTTGGAGTCGGAATGACTGTGGGCATTGGTTCCATTTCAGGAGGAAGAGCCACTTCTTCGATTTTGATTTTTTGAGTGGGAACTTCGTGTTCATAATATCCTTTGGGATAAGTATCGGCTAGACTCAGGCCAGAACAAGTTAGGATAGTAGTGACTACACAAGTAGCAATCACAAACTTACGAGCGGGTTTCCGCTTTTGGGTAGAGATGTTAGAAGTAAACATCACTATCAGTCCTTTCTTAAATTTTTATCGTAAAATTGGTTTTGAAATTTCCAAGCCAAATTACGATTGTATTTATTGTAACACAAATGAAACAAAAAGTCAAGGAAAAGTTACAAACTGGTAACAAATAACATAATTTTTAGCAAAGTAACATTGGCTATGTTATAATTTCAATTTCAATGTTATGATTTTGGTTTTGAAATCTGTGACTCGTTTTTCGATTTGGATCTTGTGGGCGTTTACAAATTTGGATTTGGATTTTGTAACTCGATTTTTATTTTCAAATCTGTGGCTCATATATACATAACTCGATTCTCGATTTCAATTTTGTGACTCATCCATATACATATACATATACAATAACAGATACAGTTGCCATATACACACACAGCAACAGAAACAGCAACAGAAATATTTGCACAAACAGAAACGCCCATACTATCAAAAGCATGGGCGTTTTTTGTGTTAGTTTAGTTCAAATGTGTACGTCCAGCTCAATCCGCCGTTTACAAAACTTGAAGTCTCCATTATTCCTCCACTTTGCTCATTGTGATTTCGGCTCGGAGTTCATAATAGTTTTCGTTGTCAAAGCCGACACCATATTTATTTGCGATGTTTCGGGCTTCATCAGTTAAGTTGTAATTCAGATTGGTATTTAGTAAAATAGTTCGGGTATCAACACACCCTTCGCCGCATTTGGCAAGAGTTCGCTCGTTTTGCGCAAGCCAATAAGTAATTCCCTCATCATCGGTTTTATCTCTAGGAGTAAATAGGATAAAGTCATCGAAGATATCTAGCAACTGAAACATATCGAGATTGCGGTGCTCGTAAACACACTCTGTAAAGTCAAGTCCGTATTCGCTCCAATCCTGCGAAAGAGAAAAATTATATTTGATTTTCATTTGGCTTTCCTCCTTGTTTTGATGCTTAAATAATATCACGCTGGCTTTGGCTTGTCAACAGATTTTTTGAAAAAATTACACAGAATCAATTTTAAGAAAAAATCTCTACTATACACAGTAGAGATTTCAAATTAACATATGTTTGCCGTATGATTTCATGTCTTTTTAGTTTTATGTTTTTATTCTGTACTGATAGTATATATTATATCATGCTTATTTATCTATCTATTTGTAGGTGGAGATTTTTATGTGACGTAAAGCGAATAGATATATCCATCCATACCTAATACTAAGACATATACAT
>ERZ1034928.19-NODE-19-length-100430-cov-15.878316_pt1 | contig 100430 bp, 140 predicted proteins | sample MGYA00520627_ERZ1034928 | MGnify/ENA primary metagenome ERZ1034928 (study PRJEB33766, sample SAMN09781755) | gut metagenome | biome: gut microbiome | host: Homo sapiens | place: Madagascar | study: EMG produced TPA metagenomics assembly of the PRJNA485056 data...
ATATAAATGTATATTATTGTTCGCATTGTTCTTTATCTTCAGTCGCTTATACAATAGTAACAAAGATAAAGTCCTACTTTTATATAACATTACCAAATAGCACGGAATTTGTACAATCAATAGGCAAAATAAACAAAATTCATGTGCCGTTTTTGACAAATTGAAGCCCGTGCGCTTTTCAGAAATTCCGCATATAAATTCACGTTTGAAGTCAAAAAGCGTATATGCGGCATTCTCGCGCGAAATAGGGCTATGCTGGGTGTTATTGATATGAATTATCAATAATTTTCTGTCAAGTAGTAAAGCGCATAAGATTGATGAAGTGATATTGTGTAAGATTGCTATTGACAGGTTATAAAAGTGGAATAGATATCTATTGATATAAAGTATCAATAATATATGCCGATATAGAATGTATACTAAAAGAGTAAACATTACTTATTATGTATTATATAGTATAAAATATTATACAAATGAGCAATGATGAATTTGTTATAAATTGACGAAGAAAAAAGTCTTGTGTTATAGCTTGCGTCATGTTATACTGAGTATGCCGAAAGGGAAAAGGCAATAAACAAAACACCGACTTTTGAAAGGAGTCATTCAATTATGTTAAATTTTGGTATCGCATCGGCACTTGTTACTGCCCTTCTCGCTGGTAGTGTTCCCACCTCTGCCATTCCTACCGCATGGATTGATGACAGCTTGCGTATTGAACACGCTGTTGAGGTGGTATCTGTTAACCGTGGTCTAACCTATCTGAAAACAGATGACGGTAATGTGTGGGGCGTGTATGGAGAACTGGACGCAAGCCGCCTTTACGTTGTCGTATTTGATAACATGGGAACTAATAACATCGAAGATGACCGTGTTTTACTTGCTGTTGCAATGGATTGATACAATATAACAGAAGAGGGCGTGTTAAGCCCTCTTTTTTCGTGTCTATCGCTGTTTTGTCTGATGTAGTTGGACGGCTTTATTTTATGCAATCTACTACATATCCCTGTTGAATTTATATCGAAAATTGAACAATATATACAAAATTAGAAAATCATGATTGAAAATGATTGACGAATTGCGGAACGTGTGATATTATTAAGTCAAGCTAAAGGAAAGCGAACAAAAAACGAAGGGAGCTATTAATATGAACATGAAAAGAATTGCAAACAATGTGGCACTTCAAACGATTGGTTATACAATTAGCGGACTTGCGAATGTATATATCTACGTTCGAGAATGTGGATATAAGAAACGGGATATTTACAGAGGTTTATATAAAAATTTCGCGTTTGATGAAATGAATAAATACGCATATTGTAAAGTCACGGAGCTTCGCGCTGACGAAAATGTGCTTTATATTGGCATTGAAGAGTGACAAAAAATAATACTTGACTTTGTGCTTCTGGTATGGTATATTAGTTACACAAAGTTAAGCAAGACAATTTGAAATGGAGTGTTGAAAAATGGAAATGAAAAACAAGGTTATGTCGTTCGTACCCGCGCAGGATATGCCCGTAAGCTACAGAGAGCGACAGGAAAAGCATTTTTATGCAGGCTACAAGATTGTAACTATTGTAAATGACAAAATGGAAACGCTGATTGACGCTCGACTTGGCGCAACAGATAATTGTCATTATGCGTCTATCTGGCTGAATACGAAATATACTGACTATGATTATTATAATCAGTATGGCGATGCTCGCAGTGCTGGTAAGGCTGGCGGCTGGGGTTATCATCGCGCAAGTGCGGCGCTCGATTCTGCTTTCCGCCGTGCTGGTATGCGCTTTAGTGTTGGATGTAACGGAATGGGTGAAAGCGCAATGCGTAATTGTCTGCTTGCCGCTGGCGAATATCTCAAACCCGCAGACGCAAAAATTTATTTGATTGAGTGCTACGGTTAAGAGGTGACACGATGACAAAAAGAACACAAAAAATGCTGAATGACTTATTGCTAGAGGAGTACAAGAGGGAACGCAAAATTCCCTCTTCCCTTAAGCTGGGAACGTTTGGTTATTGGGTAGCGCAAGGCTATAGACCGCGCAAGGGTGAACCTGCAAAACATAATTGTAAACTATGGACGCGCAACGGTTTAGTAAATTGCTGGTTGTGGTCTGAAAATCAGGTGAACAAAATTGAAAGCTAAATTTGTTGGAAGTATACGCGATAAAAACGGCTATGCCGTGCATCTATTCTATCAGTATCGCGGGCATGAGTATATGATAACGGCGGAAAATAACGGCTATTCCGAAACGTTGCGCGAAAAGCACGAACAAGAGCAAAAGCGAATTGATAATGCGATAGCGGAACAAGAAAAACCGAAAACAGGAGAACAGTTTGATTTATCTGTTTTGGATTTATTATATCAGGAGGAATGAAAAAATGACGGTTATTTTTTCGGGTGCACTTGATTCTATACAGTTTGATGATGTACAATATTTTCGGATACTGGGCGATACTGTTTATTTTAATTTTTTCGATGGTTCGGAAATTACCAAAAAAAAATATTAAAATTATCGGAGCTTTAGCTTGACAAGATAGCGCAAGTGTGATATATTAGTATTGTCGAAAGGCAATAAAGATTTTGAATTTTGAAAGGAGCAATTAAAAATGAAATATGTATGCGAAGATAGCTTGTATAACTTCAAATTTTGGTCTGGTGGCAAGGATACCGCCGACGCGCTTACCTGCGAAGAACTGGAAACGGTCGAGCCTTTATTAGAAGATACTTTCTGCGAAATTCCGACAGATACGGAAATCAACGATTTTTTCTGGTTTGCACGTGATACTATCGCAGAATGACTCGGCTATTCTGATTGGGAGGAATTAGAAAACAACAGAGACTAAAAAAGGTTCTGGAAGGTTTACCCTTAAAGCCTTCCACCATCCCACACGGGAACAATTTTTGAAAATGGAGCGATGAAAAATGAAAGACGTAAACAAGGAAGTTATTAATTATTATATCAAGCTGGCGCAGAAACTTAGCAAGAAAAAGCGCATTTATTTTGAACGTGAAGCAGACACAGTTTATTTTTCTGACGGCTGTTTTGCTTGTTCGTTCAGTGTGGAGCGCGTACAGGAATTTTTAACTTTGTGTGACGTGTTCAATCTTCCGACAAACGAAGATTTTACTGCCGAATATAACAATGGTAACATTTTTCATAATGAAACTTCTATTAAAAACGTTATCATGTTTGAAGATGCGGAAGAAAATTCTCTGATGTTTACGGGCGTTTCGTGCTGGAAGCGGACTACAAATGTTAATATTGACGTTTTCGCAGATAATGAAAACGTATATTTTTATAATGCCCTGTACACGAAACCGATGAAAGATAAAAATCTGTATCTAAACGGAGTAAATAAAAATGGTTATATGTGGGCTGTATATAGCAGTCTTGATATTTGCTGTTTAGTTCTTCCGTGTACAAAATGTGATGGTCTGGCAAAGGTTGTAGAACTGATGAACAAGAACAAGTAAACAAAAAAGCTGGGAGCGCATAAATCCCAGCTTTTTCTATTCCTGTTTTCTTTTTTTATATAGTGCTCTTCCAGACTAACATAATTATAACGCTAAAATCAAGAAAATTCAATGGTAAATTGCACAAAATTAAAGTTTTTATTTGTGCGGTTTGACGAATGATTTTTAGTAAATAAATTTTGACTTTATGTGGACAAATGATATAATTATAGACGTAAACAAAAGCAAGCGACTTTTGAAGGGAGATTTAAAAAATGACTATTAGAAACTTAACCGAAGAAGAAAAAACATACTTCCAGCGATTTTATAAAGTGCATACTGTTGTTGGAATGATGGAAGAAGAAAATGAAGATAGAATCATTGTGAAAATGAAAAGAGGGCACAAGGGATTTACTCCCTATGGCGTTGCTCGTGATTGCGGTAATCATTACATTATCGCAAGGTATAGCCGCTACGACAGCGTAGACAAGAAAACTTTAGAAGTAACAAAAGGTGTAGAGGATAAATAAAAAGTGGCTTTTGAAGGGAGATTTTAAAATGCTGAAGGACAAGCAGACGGGCGAATTATTCAACACGTTCACGAAGGCGCACGAATACGCAAAAATCAATTATGATTATGGCGACGATACGAGCGCAGTAAAATTTGTAGATATTTTCGAGCTGACGGAGGTGTAAACAAATGAAAAAGAAAATTGATAACCCCGTTTGGTGTATCCTTCATGCGCTGTATTTATTACGTTATGTGTTTGCATATGGCGCAATAATTTATATGTTCTTGTGGGTGGGTTTTAGTTGGCTCGCAGGAATCAACGGAACTTATTAAAAGGAGCGAGGAAAGATGAAAAAGATATATGCTGAATGGACGTTAAGAGGCGTTTTTGACAACAGCTTTTTTAATACATGGGAAGAATATTTTGATTTTATGTTTGACCCCGAAATTGATGTTTTATTAGTCAAGGAGGTTTGAAAACATTATGAAGAGGTTTATTAAAGAATACGCGAATTATAGACTTGCAAATAATCCGTTTTTATATGATAGCGTTTGCGGACAATTTTATAATGGACGTATTCAAAACGCGCTCCATAGTTGTGAAAAAGGTTTTATTTCAATAAATGAAGCTATGGAAATGATAGTAAATGCGGAACAGTACGCAATACAGGAGGCTAAAGCATAGAAACGGAAAGAGTCGTTATCATAACGGCTCTTTTCTTTTTTGTCCTGTTCTCTTGTCTGTTCGTGCTGTTCCGTGCGGTCTGCTATCTAATTACTTTCTTTGGCGTGAGGATGCGCTATAATCGCTTTTAGCTGGTCTGACGTATGTTTATAGGTTTTATCCGCTCGTGCGTTTGTGGCGCGTTCTGGCGCGTTTATAGGCTATATGCTGTAATTGGCTGAGAATGCGCTGTATCGCGTTTTAATCGTTTAAGGTCAAGTTATACGGCTAACAGCTTAAAAACGATTGTAGGCGCGTTCTCGTGCGTTTATCGTTATGTTATGGATAAGCTGGACAAGGGACAGGAACGGGAGCAGGAATAGAGCAAAGGACGGACGAAAAACAGCACAAAAAGAAAATGATAATTTGTGCAGTTTGCCTATTGTAAAACCTTGTGAATATGCTATAATATAGATACAATAAAAAATGGTTAGCAAAATGGTAGTGCCGAGAAAGCCACAAGTGAGGGGAGGGGGAGGATATCCATTTTACTTTAGTCTGTTAAAATATGAAAAAGTCAAGGGTAAAATGAACAAAATTTGAAAAAAGTTTTTGTGCAATAGGTAAAAACCTTTTGAGCGCAAAAAATCTTGAGTATTTTCTGTTTCTATGGTACAATAGCATAGTAAATTGAATACAGCGGTTCAATTCCAGCACAAACGACACTTGCCCATAGGGGAAAAGATACAGTAGGCGCAAAACTTTATTCACTGATTATTCGGTGTTTAGGTTTTGCGCTTTTCTTTTTGTCGCTGGTCTTGTATGGTGTATTTCCTATGGGAATACAGGGAATTAAATGTTTCCGATAATTCCTATAGGAGTGCAGGGGATTGAGGAAATTCCGATAGGAATACAGGGTTTTAGCGTGCTAAAATGTTAAATCGCTAAAGTTTTTCCAAAAATCCCCAGAGTTTACAGGATTTGGAATTTTCCCGCAAGGTGGGGAGAGCCTTCGCGCATTACGCGAGATTAAAATTTTCCCCACATATATGTACCTATATATGGTGAAGGTCACGCGCATTATGCGAACGTGAAAAATCCCCCACTATATATATGAATAATAGATGGTATTGTTATCAGTTAATTGGTAATTCAATTCCGATTATATATATTATTCATATAATAGTCGATATTTCGATTCGCACTACGATTATTCCTTGTGTGACAGACGGTAGAATCGCGTGTGGGATGGTCAGCGTATGATTTCATGGCTGATAGGATAGAATGAAAGGAGAATGTAGTGCATGAGAAGAAAGTTGAGAACGCTGAAAGATATGTATACTACAGACGTAGCACGGCTGATTGTGTCATCGTTCGTTGTAGCGTCTATGCTGATACTGACAATAGCTAATGTTGTGGATAAAGTAATGTGGTTGAAGATTGTTTTCTTTGACTGAAAAAAGTTGTTGACAAGTTGGTGACAACGTGATACAATGGTTACAGTCAAGGAGGTGATGAAATGGCTAACAGATATGATATTACAGTATGGTCGTTGCTTGGAAATAAGACCGAACATTGCAATGAGTTGGCAGTGCGAAGATATGAAAATATGGACATTCATGAATTAAATCGCTGGATTCGAATAATGATGACAGACTGCAACATTGACATAAACAATCATCCAGACTTGTTCCCCGATGTGACCGAATTTGATATTGCGCGAATGTTTGGCGCGATAACAGAAACGCTATCAGTTTTAGAGCAAGAGCATAATTCTAATTCAGTGACGTTCCGCATTCTTAATGCTTACGTTGCAGTTCAAGTCATCTTTCCAGAAGGAGAATCAACATGACAGAGTTAAGATTATGGTTCGTTTGTTTGGCGTTTGGTGCGGTGATTACGATTTATTCTTTTTGGTTCTATTTCACGATTATAACATAATTGTAAAATTGAAATCGAAATTTGAGTTTTGGATTTCAAATCAAAATTTGTGTTTGGAAAATCGAAATCGAATTTTGTATTCGATAAACGAACTACATAATCGAAATCGAAAAACGAGCAGGAAAATTCAAATTCAAAATTTTTCATCCAAAATTCAAATTTAGGGTTGACAAATCAAAAAAGATATGGTATAATATATGATATGAATTTGAATTAGTGATTTCAAATCGAAAAAATTTCAAAAAGAAATTCAAAAAAGTATTGACACACAGTAAAATGTGTGGTACAATATAAACAGTTCAGAGATGAACAGTAATTTAAGTTTTTGTTAGTTGTAAACAAGAACTTAAAATCAAGCTAATCCCATAATGCTTGACTCTCTTTGAGATGAAGAACTGGGATGACTGGTAATCAAGAGAATTACACAAAGGGTATGTAACAGCCAATAGACCCCTGCCACGGTGATAAGGCTATGCTGTGGAAAATATAACGCCCCATGGTGGAAATGGTAGACACACTGGACTCAAAATCCAGCGCCGAAAGGTATGCCAATTCGAGTTTGGCTGGGGCGACCAACCACATCTTTTTCATTTTTCATGTGCTTCTATTACTACCAGAAGCACGACTCCTTTCAAAAATAATCATCACAACCGTTACCTGTTGCCGCAGGTTTGATGAATAAAGACGGTTTATATTGACTGATGGTGTAATAGGGAACACGCTTTGCGAAAGCAAGTGAGTTACAGGTTCGAGTCCTGTGAAGTCAAACACACAGCGATTTACTCGCAGAAAAACGGTAACGAATTTCATACTGTCAGCATCGGAACTGATAGTCGTAGTTGTACTATCCGAGGTGCAATGGTAAGTTCTGTTCGTATGGAACGGATGCGTGGGGAAATTCAAAGTGCCTGAGTGATACGGTTTTAGGGCACGTTAATATGGGAAGAAGGAAGTTTGCACTGTCATTAGTTTGACAGTTGTGTTGTGGTTCAATTCCACGCCTTCCCACAAATGTCGTGTAGACATAGAACTTCTAATGATATAGCGTATGAAATGGGCGGCGTATGGTGCGACTATACACAAATATTTGCCGATGTTTGTTCCAAGTGTAGAGCCATATGGAAACAGAGACAAGAACAAATTTCGTTTCGCTTCTTGCAGTAGTACGCAATATCAAATTAAAAATCATACTTGACAACGGCGAAAGGTCGTGATACAATGTTTAAGTGAAACGAAGGAGGTAAGATTATGTATCAGTATGATAAGTCAATCGACTTTGAAGAATGGTGCTATTCACAGTGCTATTCTAAAAAGCATTCAACAAAGTGACATACTGAGGGCAATATGCCCTTGATATATGGTTCGGTACGCTAAAGGAAAACGAGGGTGCTCATAACGCTCTATTGTGATGTCAGGATTCACCCGAACCACCAACCCGAGAGGGTTAAAACAAAAACCAAAATAAGCGAAAGGACGCGATACCAATGCAGTTTGGAAACAAACTAACAAAAAGTTTCGCTACCGTAGTGATGGTTGGTGTATGTCTTTCTACATCGGCTTTTGCTTCAAGCCAGACGAGTGCGGAGATTAAATCCAATCTCGATGAAGCAATCACAATGCGAAACACTGCTCACCAGCTTGCTGAATGTGCAAGAACGTTAGGAGCAGAAGAGGACGATTTCATTATTCTCCATGCCAAGGACAAGTGGGATGAGCATAATGAAACCGTAATAACATTGACAGCAGATTATAACAAGGCTCTAAAGGCTGAACGTGAAGCAGAAGCAAAACGCAAGGCAGAAGAAGATGCTAAGAGAAAAGCGGAAGAAGCTAAGCGTGGTCGGCTTGTGGCTCGTATGAAATGTACTTTTTACACAGGCTCAGCCGATGAAGGCGGTTCAATTACTGCCCTTGGTACACCAGTAACACCGTGGTATACTGTTGCAGTTGACCCTCATGTAATTCCTCTTGGCTCTAAGATTAGAATTGAAGGTTTTGATGGTGTTTTTTATTGCGCTGATACAGGTGGCGCAATTAAAGGCAACATTATTGATATTGCAGTAGGCTCTAAGTCTGAAGCAAGCAACCTTGGTGTACAATATCATAATGTGTACATTGTAAATTGATTTTGAAAGGAACGAAACGAAAATGGCAAAGAATAACCGCCGAGCAAAGGAAAACGAAAAGAAGAACAAGCCTATGACTGAGAAGCAGAAGTATGACCTTGCAGTACAGAATATGCTTGAGGACGCAAATCATAACCTTCTGCCGAAGTTTAAGCGATAACTTCTAAACATAATTAAATAGCAGGGAATGAGATTTTTTCTCCTTCTTTTGACATACCTTCTTTCTAACTCATTCCCTGTTATCATATGCGGATGTAGTTCAATAGTAGAATTTCAGTTTCCCAAACTGAGGACGCGGGGGCAGTACCCGTCATTCGCTCCACTGAAAATTAAAAGGACGATACTTATGCGTGAGACAAAGATTTCAAAACTGAATAATGAACAAAGAAAGCTGGTAGAAGAAAACCACAATCTAATTTATTCTTTTTTGAATAATCAAGCTCTAAGTATCAACGAATGGTATGATGTTTGTGCTATTGGATTGTGCAAAGCGGCATTAACTTTTAATGGCACAACAAAATTTTCTACGCTTGCTTATAAATGTATGCTTAACAGTGTACGTAATGTAATGAGACGCGACAAGTTGTTTAACATAGAAACGCTTTCTTTAAGTACAGAAGTTTCTTCGGTCAGCGAAAAAGCAACATACGTTTTAGAAGAATTTATCGCTTCTAAACAAAATACTGAAGCTGAAGCGCTGGGGAAGATATGGGCAGAATGGTTTATCGAAAAACTACCGTTGACAACGCTTAAAGTTTTACTTGGTAGAATTGAGAATAAAACGTGCCGAGAACTAAGCGAAGATACAGGTGTTTCTTTTAGTAGATGTTCTGCTGTTGTGAGAAATTTGCGAGATTATTACAAGCGCAATTCCAGATATGTAAAACGTTACAGTGATGATGACGCTGAAAGAAAAATTTATATCGAAAAAATTCTAAAAACACTTGACAAAATGAGATAAGTGTGATACAATAGATAATGTTAGGAGGTGATACCGATGGGTGTTAAGAGCAATATTAAGCATTTCTTCCGTGGTCTCTATGAAGCAAATCTTGAGATGCAGAAGAATATGCGCGGTGTAGACCGATATAATCTGCGGTAAGCAGTGGGGCAATTTGCCCCAATCAAATCTTCCATTAGCTCAGTTGGTAGAGCACCTGACTTTTAATCAGGAAGTCCGCAGTTCGAGCCTGCGATGGGAGACCAATACCTTCCGTACAAGGTAAATTTTTTGTATTAAGTGCAGAAAATAAAAATATACATTCCACACACTTCGTCTGGTACGGCAGACAAACAATTTAATAGACACGCTCAAACGTGTCGGCATAATTTCATATTTCTCTCCTGCGACCCGTCATTGCAGGAGAAATATAGGGGTGTAGCCAAGCGGTAAGGCATCGGCCTTTGACGCCGACATTCGTGTGTTCGAATCACACCATCCCTGCCAATGTTCCCCGTTTGTTAAGTTCACGTTTATTGCGGTTTAGCTCATGACTGTACTGCGATTCCCAGTGGAAAACAAGTCAAGTGCACATGACGTACCTTTGGGTCGCGGGGCGATTTGCGCTATTAGTTTAACGGTAGAACCTCAGTTTTCCAAACTGAAGATGGCGTTTCGATTACGCCATAGCGCTCCATATGCAAGACTGATGTAATTGGTAGCATAACAGTCTCCAAAACTGTTTGTTTAGGTTCGAAACCTAAGTCTTGTGCCAACCATATCTGTGCCATAGAAGGCTCCGTTCTTCATGGTTTTTCACCTCCATAATTCCCGACTCATCTTGCCATGTATGAGTCGGGAAATTCTTTTCTGATTTTTTGAAAAAACCTATTGACTTTTGGCTTGTGTCATGATACAATACATACATCAAGAAACGAAGGGGAGATTTCAATGACCAACATTAACGAGTATTACAAGGCTTCTCTGGTAGCTGATAAGAAATCTGCAAACACTATCAAGAACTATCTGCTTTATGTAGATAAGATGCTGGCGTTCGTTAATAAGCCTGTCGAAGAAATCTCTTTCCTCGACTTGACCGCATGGAAAGCGTCTATCAGCAATCTGTCTACCGCATCCATGAATATTCAGATTAGCGCAGTTAGGAATTACTTCAAGTTTCTGACTTCTGCCAAGGTTATCAATGAGAATCCCGCTCTTGACCTTACTTCTCCTAAGATTAAGAATAAGGAAAAGCATTATATCTCCGCAGAAGATGTAAGCAAGATGCTTCACAACTGCAAAAAGTTCAGAGATATTGCAGTTATTGCTCTGTATTGCTCTACTGGACTTCGTTTTAGTGAATTAACTTCTATCACTTTTGAGGATTACAATAACATGATTGACAATCAGATTGTTATTCTCGGCAAGGGCGCGAAGGAGCGCACGATTTACGTCAACGAACAGGCAAAGGAAAGTATTGATAATTATATCAAGTTTGAGCGTGCAGATGGTGAATATCTATTTACTTCTGAGCGTGGCGAACATCTTGATAATAGTAATCTTAATAAGATGCTGAAGTTGACCGCAAAGCGTGCGGGTATTCCGTTCTGGAATGAAATCACTAATCATGCACTTAGAGCGGGAGCGGCTACTATCGCTAATGCTAATGGCGTAGGTGTAGCAACTATTAGTGCAATGTTGGGGCATAATTCTATCGCTACCACCACTCGTTATATTAAGCATGAGCAAGCTCAGATTAACGAAGCTATGAAGGGACTGGTGTTCTAATGGGAAAGTACGACAAGTATAATAAGTATGATAAGTACGCTAATAAATATGACAAAACGGAGGTAAAAACAATGAACAAGAACAAAGCACCTGATGAAATTAAAGGCGTTTACATGATGGAGATTATCGGAAATGAAACCATCATTACTCCTGTTAGCTTTGAAGATGCAGTGTATTTCTACAAGAAAAACCCCACAGGAAGTGAGACCTACAGGTGTCACCCAGACGATGAGTTTGATGCGGGTTGGGTACTGAACGATTACTTCGAGAAAAAGAGCAAAATTGATATTGACGAAGAGGTAATTGTTGTAGACTGTGGACAGTGTTACCCAGCGGCTCGTGATTGGATTGTTTTCTTTGCCAATGCACAGCGCGGATTGGGCAAAGAAGATTTAGCAAATGATATTCTTCTTAATTGGGGCGGGAGACTGTCAGATGATGCTTCTGGTGCATATACATATCGTGTTGTTGATTCTGCTGTTTTTGAACACAATAAGAGAGTCTATCTGATTGAAGGACAAAGTAATGAAATTTACAATAAGTTTTATCTTATTGGTCAAAAGGGTCTAAAGAAGGTGCAGTAATGGACGATTTTGAGATTGTACTAAAGAAAGAATTAACCAAGCGTTTTACCGAACAGCGTAACATTGGTATTCTTATTGGCTATTGTGCGGCGATGATTGCTTCTAAGCGTATCGCCAACAAGATGAATAAGAAGGACGCTATCGAGTATTTCAATGCCGAAGCTGAACGTATTCAGAAGAAGCTAAACATGGACAACAAGACGCTTAAAGCAATGGCTTCTATTGAAGATATTGTGGCAAACAAGGAATAATCGGGTTTGACCCGCTTATAATATTTATTTTCATTTATTTAATAAGGAGATTTATTTATGGAAACAATACTGAATAAGACTGATTTTGTATTTGCTTGTATGGGAACTGTAAGCGAGTTGAACCTTGAACTGGTTGACGGTACGCAGAAGATTAACCACGGTCAGGAAACTGTACCGTGTCAGGTAATCCGTGGCACTGTGGCGATTAAGACCAATAATCTGATTACTACTATTCGCGCATATTTCCCTTCTGTCGGTTATGATGGCGGCGAAGCGCGTCAGTGGAATATGGCACAGTCTATGCTTGAGTGGAATCCAATGATTAACGGCAATTCCAATATTCCTGCTACTCGTGTTCGTATCAAGGGTGAAATTCAGCCAAATGATTACCCTTCCTATAAGGAGAAGAAGGCGGGTTATTCTCTGCGTTACAGCATTCGTTCCGCTTCTACTAACGTACCAGACGATGCAGAAGATTTCTTTAATATCAATCTAAAGAATGGTTTTGTAACCAAGGTCGCTCCTGAGATTGTAAATGATGAGGAAACTGGTCGAGCACTGATTAAGATGCTCGGTGTTACCTATAATGGCGAGGTGTTCCCAATCGAGATTACTACCGATGAAGATGCGGGCGAACTTATCCTTGAAGGTGACAGCGATTTTGACGCTTTTGAGCCAGCACAGACTCGTTCTAATCTAAAGATGGAACTTGTTAATGCTATGGGTCAGCAGGTTGAAGTTAAGAAGCCTACTCATGGTCGTGTTATCGGCAAGAAGGCACGTACTGGTGATGACCCGTCCGAGAACAATAGCTCTATGTACCGTAGCGTTATGGTTCTGCGTGAGATTGACCCAATGCGGGTTGAAGAGCCAGAAGAAAAGACCTATACTGATGAAGAGGGCAATGAAGTCGCTATTGATACTATGTGGCTTGACCCAGAAACTATCAAGGCGGCACTGAAGGTACGCAAGGAAAAGATTGAAGAAATCGAAGCCGAAGCAATTAAGGGTAAGCCACAGCAGAATAATGGCGCTGCTACTGGCAATTCTGCGTTTAATAATAGCAAGGCTCGCGCCAAGGCAAAGGCATCTGCGTCTACTCAGAAGAAGCCGATTGCCGACTCAGTACCAGATGGCGACCCATACGATATTGACAACATTGATTTTTAATCAAGGAGTGAAATCCAATGGCTAAGATTGATATTTTCGCGCCACAAGAGAAGAGCATGGTTTCTTCTCTTGCTGGTGTTAAGATTACTATTGCAGGTAGTAGTGATGGTGGTAAAGCCTTAACAAATTCTACTGTTATTCCTACGCCAAACGGTTATCGTTGCGTAGGCGATATTGAACTTGGTGATTACCTTTTTGATGATAAAGGTATGCCAACAGAAGTAGTCGGCATTTTTCCTCAAGGCAAAAAAGAAATTTGGGAAGTTGAATTTTCAGACGGTAGAATTGTTAAGTGTTGTTCCGAACACTTGTGGGAAGTTTACAATACCCATAATAAAAAGGTCGTAAAAAATACTGCAACTTTAACAGAAAACAAAGCCACTTATAAAGTACCTCTTTGCAGTCCTGTAAATTATGAAACAAAAGAATATAGTATTCCACCTTATGTAATGGGAGCACTACTTGGCGATGGTTGTTTTAGATTGTGTGATGGAAGAAAAAACAGACCGAGAACTGAGTATCTCAAGAAATTAGAATATTCTTCTGGCGATAGTAGAATCCCGAATATTATTGCGAGTGTTATGGATTGGAGTGTAAAGAAAGCACCAAGCAACAATTACACTTATGTATTTTATGATAAGGAAACAAATATTCCTGTTCATGTTCAAGAAGTGTTAGAAGATTTTCCTGATTTGATGGATAAGTATTCATATGAGAAATTCATTCCAGAAGAATACTTAATTGGAGATGTTCAACAGCGGTTTGATTTACTTGCGGGTCTTATGGACACAGACGGTTATTTTAGCAAATACCGTGGTTGTCATACAAGTTATTCTACTACATCGGAAAGAATGAAAAATCAGATTATTGAACTGTGTCGTTCACTTGGTATGGTGGTAACTGTTTCTATTGATTCAAGAGAAAACAAAAGAGATTGTTATAATATTAAAATTATGACCACACCGGAAAATAAGATGAGAATGACAAAGTTGGATGAGACTAAAAAGATTATCCAAGAATTTACAAAAAAAGGTCGAAATCACTATAAAGCACTATCCATTGTTTCTGTTAGACCTACGGGCGTTTTTGAAGATATGACTTGTTTTACAGTAAATTCTTCTTCTCATTTGTTTCTCGCAAATGATTTTATTGTAACGCATAACACATTCCAAGCAACACGTTTTCCAAAGCCACTACTGCTAATGGCTGAGTCAGGTGGCGCGGCTCGTCCTGTGCCAAAGTTCCCTGTTCCAGATTGGCAGACGTTTACCACTATTGTTAAACAGCTTGTAGCTGACCCAGTTAAGACGCTGGAAGTTTACCAGACTATTATCATTGATACCACCGAAGAACTTGTGGCACGCGCTGAAGAAGCCGTAGCAAGACGTTTTGGCGTTACTGAAGTTGGTATGGTACAGTCTGCTGACCCAAAGAACAATCCAAACGGCTATTCTGTTGCTCGTGCAATGTTTAAGCAACAGATTAACCTATTAACTTCTATTGGTCTAACCGTTATTTTCATTACTCACGTTGAGCAAGTAGAAGTAACTGACCCCTTTACTGGTGAAAAGTATACTAAGACTTATCCTTACAACTACTCTAAGGAAAAGGGTAGCACACGTTTTGTTATCAATCTGTGCGATTTCGTTGTAACTACTGTGCCAATGGGTGTTGACCCAGAAACGCAAAAGACCATTTACTCTAAGGCAATCTGCAAGGAAACGCACACGGTATTTGCACGTTCTCGCTTTACGCAGATGCAGACTTATATTGAGAAGTTCACTGCGGAACATCTGATTGAAGCGATTGAAACTGCTATCAAGAAAGAAGCAGAGAATGAAGGCGCTGGTCTGGTAGACTACAAGAATGTAGATTTCAACTTCACTAAGGAAGATTATATTTCTATGATTCAGCCTTATTTTATCAAGCTACACAAGCTGTACCCTGATTATGTTCAGCAAGTAGTAGCTGATAATCTGGGTGAAGGTCGTAAGGTATCTACCGCTACTGATGATGAAATTCAAGAACTGGCGAATATCTATTCCGACTTTACTTCTTTCTGCTGTGACCGAGGAATTGTTGTAGAAGATTAAAAAATTTTCTTGACAAACCAATAAATATGTGATACAATAAGACCGTAGTTAGCAATAACTGCGGTCTTTGTATTGGAGGTGAACAAAATGATTTGTGATGTATGTGGGGTAGACATCCCCAGAGGTCAGCGATATAATGGTAAGCGTTATAAAACGAACCATTTTTGCAGTCAAGATTGCTATGACGCATACTTACTTACCAAGGCAGAAGAACGTCAAATTCAAGACGAAACCAAAGCAAGAGCGCGTGAAGAAAAAGCGCGGCAAAAGCGTGAAGAAAAACAACGCCAGAAAGATATGCGAGATAATGGTGATGGTGAATATCGCAAGTTCTTGGATTTGCTTAATGTAACATATCCAGAAGATTGCCGCAACTTCCCATTGTGGCAGCGTCAAGCTGCCAACTATATGGAGAAATTTGGTTTTGATTATTCTCAACTTCGTGGTATAATAGTATATGCACTAATGTACGACAATCATCAGTTCGACCCGAAGATTAGCTTAACACAATTTTTCCCTCGATATATTGAACCGTTTTATCAGTTCATGGAAAAGCTGAAAGCAAATAAGACGTTTGTTCTACCCGAAGAAGAAATCGTAGAAGTTGGGCGAGATGGAAACCGAACTAACTACAATGTGAAGGCAGTTGATTTTTAGCATAACAGAAATGGCAAAGTGGTTTATCTTAGCCATTGCTATTGCTTTTTTAATAGCGATAAATGACAAAACAGATTGGGGCTGATTCCGATGGAACTTTATGATGTGAATCTTGCATCGTTGATGCTTGGTAGTTTAATGAAGCGACCGCAGTTGCTATCATTGCCAGAATATCCGTTAGATAAAGCTACGTTCGCCCCTTCAAATTTTCATCAAGTTATCTTTGTATGTATTGCAAAGTTGGCAAGAAGTGGCGTAGGTGAAGTTACAGAAGTTGAAATTGAATCTGTACTTCAGAACCATGTACCACAGATGGAGATTTGTCGAGATAACAATTACCTTGACTTTATTTACACAGTAAAGGAACTGGCGAACCCAGATAATTATGAGTATTATTATTCTGTAATTCGCAAATTTGCTCTGCTAAGAGAACTTGATGAACAGGGTGTGGATATTAAAGAATTTTATGATACGCTTGGTAATGAATCCGATGAACGTGCAAAGCTGGAAAAGCTGACTATCGAGCAGATTCTTAATGCTGTTGAATATAAAGCAAACAGTCTAAGAACAAAGTACGATAGCAAGTATGTGCGTGAAGAAATGACAGTAGGTGAAGATATTGAAGGGTTGCTTGCTGAATTTGACGAGAAGCCGTCTTATGGCGCGTTCTTGTATTCGCCTTATCAGACAGAATTAGCACATGGATTTAATCGCGGACACTTGTTTATGCGGTCAATGCCCTCGGGAATCGGGAAGTCCAGAATGGCAGTAGCCGACATTTGCGGTCTTTGTGTAGACCAAATATGGGATGATGAAGCGCAAGACTTTATCCCTAACCCCAATTATCAAGGCGCAGGATTCTTTATCCACACCGAGTTGGCACAGCGTACAGAGATGCAACCTATGTTTCTTGCGTGTGTAGCCAACGTACCGTCAAATACAATTACTATGGGCAAGTGTACTGAAGAAGAACGTAAGCGAGTAATTAAAGCCGCAGAGATTATCAAGAACTGTGACCTTAGATTGATTGATATGCCTGATTTCACTTCGGCTAACATCGACCGAAAGATTAAAGAGTGCGTAGAAGGCTATGGCGCAGTATACGGCTGTTTTGACTACATGATGCTTAACAGCGCATTGTCTATGGAATATCGTGCGAACACAGGCGTGCAAGCACGTGAAGATATGGCTTTAAGAGGATTGGCAACAGACCTTAAAGCATATGCAGAGAAGTACAACATCGGCTTGCTTACGATGACACAAACCAATGGTAATGAGAAGCAAATGGATTTCCCTGATGAAAGTTGTATTTCTTCTTCTAAGGCTTCGCGAACTAAGGTTGACTTTGGCTGTGTTATCTTACCAGCTAAAGACCGTAACAAAGAAATGAAGCTGGTAGAGCCGTTTATTAAACACCAAAAAGAAAAAGGGTTAAATAATACGCTTGTTCCTAACCGTATTACCTATATTTACAAGTCACGATTTGGTGAATATCAAGACCGTAAACTAAAGATATTCCATTATTTTGATATGGGTACTATGCGTAATACTGATTTCTTTGTGTGCGATTCTTACAATAAATTTGTATCAATTCCAAGACCTAAGTTAAAGTGAGGAATTTCCTCATAATATACATTAAAGGAGGACATTATATGTCTAATTTAGTAAAGTTCCCCGTAACTTGGGGGGGGCATTGGCTGTAATCTAAATCATCTGCTCACGAAAGGTGGGTGGATTAGATGAACGCTATTGTTGCGGGTAAACAAGAAAAGCCAGCCGGAAGTTTGGTATTTAACGAAGTTACTGTATGGGATGTTGCGAATGACAACTCTCCGTATGAATTAAGATATTATGATTTAGTTGGAAGATATTATAAATATACGCTAAGAATAGGTATGCAACAACCAACAGGAATAGCATATACTTATATGTCTATAAATTCATTCAGTGTGGGTGGTTCTTTTGAACTTGGGGGTGAAAATGATTCAATTAATGAATATATTAGATTTTATCGTTTCACTGCACGCAATGATGAAGATATATATTGGGAGAAACAACATATCGCAGGAACTTCTTCTTCTGGTTTATTAAAATCTTTAACTTTTGGATTTTTGGAATAAAAATTTTTTATAAATAATGTTGACATATCTCCTTTCTTGTGATATACTCTTATCATAAGAAAGGAGATTTTTATTATGAAATGTGTTTACATTGGTAAAGATGAGTCGGTATTTGGTAAAATTGGTGAAGCGACACTTGACGCTTTTGGTCATTACCATTTTGTTACTCCGAGTGGAGAAGATTATTATTTAGAAGATGAAAGAAATTGGGTAGAGGCTGATTATTTTATTGAGAAATGTAATGATTGGCTTTATGGTTTAGCTCTTGTATGGGAAAGTGTTAAGTATTCTTTTTCCCTCGAACCTTCCATTTTTGAGAAAGTTGAATTTGACGAAAATTTCGATGAAGCAATGTTTTGGACTAAAGACGATACTTGGAGTAGGGCTATTGATTTTAAGGGCGCTACTTGGGTGATTTGCAATAAAACCAAAACATCTATGTATGCACAGCGTCTTGACCAGTTTTTAAGAGAAAGTTTTCATGAAAATCCCCAAGACCTTGACGATGAATAAATAAATAATAATATAATTATCAGAGGTGATATTATGGAATATAAAGACAAAGTAATTAACGTTGATGCTTATGGCATAAACTTTGGAAAAATGTTTAATTATCTTTGTGCAGACCCTATGAAAGAAGATACCATGTGCTATGTACAAGATATGGATGGTGTTGTAAACCATATTAACAACAAATACATTCTTTCCACTGATGATTTTACTGATAAGTGTAATAAAATTCTCAGAGATTGTAAAATTGGTTTTTTACCTTGTGTTGACGGTGATGTTTATTGGCTTGAAGACACCTTCAGTCATACGAGATTTGTGACCGCTTTAGAAGATTTTGTTGTATTTGGACAAAATGGTAATTGTTTGCGTTTATACACAGCCAATTATACAGTTTGGGTGCAAGACGATTATAGCGAAGAAGAAATTATTGATTATCTAAAGGAGAAATTTGCATGAGTGAATTTAATGTTGGCGATGAAGTAATGATGATAGTTAAAGAACCTCATGAGTATTGTCCAAAAAAATTTCCTGCAAAGGGCAGTATTGGTGTCGTGGTTCAGTGTATGTCTAATGGTGAACTTGCTCTTATTGATTGGGGTCAAGATTCAGGAGTAGACTGGAATATTTCTGAAGATAAATATGCTTGGTGGTGTACCGCCAAGAAATTGGAAAAAGTTAACACAAATACACAAGTAAATACACAAAAGGAAGTTTGTAATATGAGCAAGTTTAATGTTGGTGATAAGGTTGTTTTTATCAATGGTGACAAGCATATATCAGATTGTGAATTTTACCCTGCCGTTGGTACTACTGGTACTGTAAAAGAGATTGGTGAAGGAGATTTGCTTATTGATTGGGGCGATGCTAAAGGTGTTGCTATTGGCTTAAACGGCGCAAAGTCATGGTGGTGTATGGAAGATGATGTTAATCCGTATATTCAAGAAAGCAATTACACCGATAATGAAGTATGGGAAATGCTAAAGCCAAAGATGCGACAGTTTGTTCCAACCCATATTGAAAATCTTGATATGTATTCTCCTACCGTCAAGAACATGGTTGTTGCCGCATATCGCTCTGGCTATGGTCGTGCTACCAAGGGTCGTAGTTTTATTATTGAGCCGAAGGTAGACGAGAAGCCGAGCATTGAAAAGTTGATTGATGATGTACTTGGTGGCAAGATGATTGTTACGATTTATACAGACCTTGACGATAGTTATTCGGTATCTAAATTTGACCACGCTTTTCATACCGAACAAGGTATGGAAATTCACAGCAATACTATTTATGATTCCGATGGTAATGTGTGGGTTGATGGATTTGATTTTATCAATGACCCAGACTGTGAAATGTATGTAGCTATTCCGTTTAGTGAAGCGGTAGAACCGTTTAGAAGTGATTCTATCAAGACACTGTATTGTGGAGCTGAATACTTAATTAAGTCGTGGGCGATTGGTGAGTTTAATGATTTCACACGCTTTGGTGATATAATGTGTGCGTTTGTGAAGTTCAAGTGCGAAGATAGTAATTCGCAGTTCTGTCCAGAAATTCGCAACCCTAACTTCAAAGCTCTTGTTCCGATTTGTGATTATCTTCGTGTAAATGGTGTGAACGTATGAAGGTACGCCCACTCTTAAATAAAGTTACAGGAGATTTCATTCGTGAATATCTTGTCGCTTGTGGTGTAAATGAAGATGAGGTCGAGCATTATATCGACCTCTCTGGCAATAGCGATGTAGCTTATTGCTATGATTACGCTGGCGATTATCCTAACATTGATGTTGCTTGTGCTGAGATTAAGACAGCGGTTGAAAAAGGCGAAAAGATTGCAATTTGCGTTGATTCCGATGTCGATGGTCAGTGTTCAAGCGCAATAATATACAAATTTCTAAAAGAATACCTTGACGTTCTTCAAGACAATCTTATTGTTTTTCATCACGAAGGCAAGGCTCATGGACTCAGAGCACCAGACGAAAACATGGTACAACAAGTCATTGATTCTGACGCAAAACTATTGATTGTTCCTGACGCTGGCAGTTTCGACAATGAACCTTGTATGGTGCTGAAGGAAAATGGCGTACAGACCATCGTGTGTGACCATCACGAAACTACGCCCACAAGCAATAACTATGCCACAGTGGTTAATCATCATCTTGGTAACGGATTAAACACGGCTTTGTCAGGCACAGGTGTTACCTTTAAGCTGATTGAACGATATTGTCAGTTATATCTTCCAAAAGAAATGATTCAATTCATTTATAATGAGTACACGCCATTTGTAGCTGTTAGCTTAATTAGTGATGTATGTAATATGACAACTCTTGAGAATCGAGCGTTCTTTGTAGTTGGTATCAACAATCTTATCTATGCTAAAGACTTGAACGAACTTGTACAAACGTTAAATTACAAGGGCGAAACAGACCCACACGGCTTTTCCTTTGGCTGTATTCCACCAATCAATGCCCTGTGCCGTAGTAATGACCAAGAAGGCAAGCGCGTTTTCTTTGAGTCGCTTGTTGGCGAATGTGATATGGCAGGTGGTATTGCTGTTCTTCGTAAGGTTGTAAACGAACAGCGTAAGACCGTAGACGAGATTATGTCTACAATTAAAGAAGATATGAATAATGAGCATAAAGCCACTGTTGGATTTATTGAGAATGAGCAAGCTAACTATACTGGATTGGTAGCGAATAAGATGTTGTCGCTTGCGAATAAGCCGTCTTTCGTCCTACGTCCAGTCAACCCAACACAATATTCTGGCAGTATGCGTTCACCTTTTCCTATCGCAAGTATCATCAATGAATCACGACTTGCCAAGGCTGAAGGTCACGAGTGTGCTTCTGGTTTAATCATGCCTAAAGCCAATCTAAAAAAACTTCTAAAATATCTCGATTTGCACTTGACAAATGATGTGATTTGTGATATAATAAATGTTACAGCAAAGTTGTCTCCACAACAAATCAATCTTCCGCTCTGCATGAACTGTGAAGAATATAAAGATATGTGGGGTAGCGCAGGTAGTGGCGTTGTTGAGCCAGTATTTTATGTTAAGTTTACTTGCTATCAGAACTGGGTTCGCCTATTTAGAAAGAAAACAACAACAGGTAAAATCAGTGCTTATGGCGTAGATTTTATTAAGTTTAGGCTTAGCGAAGAACAATCCGCTGAATGGGAAAAGTATGACAAGTTTACGTTTGAAGCAATAGTAACCCTTTGTACAAACGAATGGAACGGTCGTTATTATCCCCAAGCTATGATTCAACAGTATGAGATTACGCCTAAAAGTAAAGTTAAGTCGCTTGCTGACAATGACGATTGGAGAGATTTATTTTGAATGAATATAGACACTTTCAAACTGTCCGTGTAAATGAGTACACACAGCTTGATATTATTCCTATTGAAAGCATTGACGAAGTTCGTTTTGTTAAACTGGCAGAACCGGCTGAAATGCTTGAACATTATTATAATCGCGCCGAGAAGAAGCCAAACATCATGGTTAATGGCGGTTTGTTCAACATGAAGTCTGGACATAATGTTATGTCATTCGTTTCCATGTACGAAGAACAAAATTATAAGAACAACTTTGAAGGCATGGGTACGGTATGGAATGGCGCACAATCCCTTATCTATGGTAAGGACGCAAGTCATGAATGGCGTGACTTCATGACAGCTTATCCTATGCTTATCATCAACGGAAAAGCTAACAAGGACTATGGGAACGCCAAGACTCTTAATTACAAGACGGCTCGTACTGCTATTGGTGTTAGAGAAGATGGCAGTGTTCTTATTCTTACTGTTGATGCACCGGGTATGACTTTTGAGCAAATGACTGCAATTTTCCTGCAATATCGAGCATTTTATGCTATGAATCTTGACGGCGGCGGTAGTGTAAGAAAATTGCATGACGGCAAGGTTGCAAATACTCCATCTGAGAATCGCAAGGTCGATAACGCATTTTGTGTTTATCTGAAGAAAGACCCTCTGGCGATGTATGAAGATAAAGATAATATTGATGATTGGGCGCGTGATGCCGTTGAAATCGTAACAAAGTATGGCATTATGCAAGGCGATAATCACGGTAAGTTCAACCCTACCAAGCAAGTAACAAGACAAGAACTTGCTATTGCCATGAGTAATATGATTTCTAAGATTCAAACCTCTGCTTTTATGTGAGGTTAAAATAATTATTAAAGGAGGATTTGGTATGATTTACCGAACCATTGTTTCGCTTGGGGGGGGCTTACGTTGACAGCGTAAGTAAGTCCTCCTATAACTCACCTCGCGAAAGTGGGGTGATTGTATGAACGCGATTGTAGCTGGTAAGCAAGAAAAGGTTGCTGGTAGCATGGTGTTTAAGACGCAAATAACTCATGATATGACTGGCGTATATACAAACTCTATATCATATACAATTACAGAGTCGCAAAGACAGTCATTATATTTGCGCTTTAGTGATAAATTAGGACATATGACAATTTATCCTTTGATTTGTTTACAAGACAATCAATATCCGACAAATTATAGCGCTATTACACGTGTTTATGATGGCACAAGCGAATATGGTCAACTCGTTTTTTTGGGTTTATCAGTATTTATTGGAGGCTTTTCAAGCAAACCATCCCCAGATGACACTGGAACATTATATTTAGCAAACGCTACAGGTAGAAATGCTTCAATCGGTTCATATGTACCTTATTTTGAACTTGGCACTCTTGAAATCGCTTAAATAAAAATTTCATAAGTTTTTTCTTGACAATCTCCTTTCCTTGTGATACAATGATAACATCATAAGGAAAGGAGATTTTACTATGGAATTTAAGAGATTTGATATTGTAAGAACCAAGGACAATGTTGTATTAGACGACCTTTATCTTAGGGGCGGAATGGAATTTACTGTTGTAAGACACGTAGAAAACACCATTTGTTGTATCGCAAGAGGCGAAGATAAAATGCAATACTTCCGCCCCGAACAACTTGAATTAGTTAGCCGTGCTAACCCTCCTATTAGAGAATTTAATGGATTTACGGAAGATGAAGTTTGGAATTTTCTTGAACCTAAAGTAAAAGACTTTATCGGTGAAACCTATATTCGTCCAGTAGAAAGAGAAATGCTTATTGCAATTTATCGAGCTGGGTATAATAGAGGAAGAAAGAAAAAGCCGTTTGTCGGTGGAAATGTAAAGGAGAATAACCATGCTTAAAGTTGGCGATAATGTAGTAATGGTGGACAAGGAAAAGCACGCTATGTATCCAACGATTTATCCTCCTTACGGCACTACGGGTGTAATCATGGATATTGACGAAACAGATAAAAATTATATCTATGAGATTCAGTGGGAAAAAGGTACTACTTCGAGTGATGACCGTTGGTGGATTTACGAAGATGGAATTAAATTCATAGAACGCACCACCGATGAAGAAGTATGGGAAATGCTGAAGCCAAAAATGGAGCGGATTGTTACTATTTTAGCAGATGTTGATAATTTTCACGATGAAGTAAAGAAGATGGTAGTAGACGCTTATCGTTCTGGTTATGGTCGTGCAATGAAGGGCAGACCGTTTAAGATTAAGCCTAAGAATACAGTTAAAAATTGATTCTTGATAAATCAACGTTCTTATGATACATTAACACATAAGAACATTGTTCATCAAAAGGAGGAAATTTATGAAACAAAAACTGATATGCGCACTATTTACAACAGTCAGTCTGTATTATACTATTAGTGATTTTATGAACGCAAAATTGTTATTGGGCATATTCTGGTGGTTTATGCTTGTGTGTTGGTTTGTTGTTGATGTGATGTGTTTTTTGGAAGGAAATGAAAATGACGATTTATGAAAAGCATATGGGAGTAAGAACAATTCATGGTGATGGTATTATTACAAGTATTGACCTAATGACCAAGCCTGTTATCACGTATACGGTTTGTCTTTCAAATGGTCGAGAAATCACCCTTACTGAACAGCAAGCCAAGCCACATATCGACCCTAAGTTTCTTGTTAATCATGGCAAGCTAATTGCCAGCGAGAGTACCACAAGCGCATGGGATGATACACACAATATTTTCACCTATGAACTTAATGGCGAGATTTGGTATTATTCTTATTTTATTGATAAGGATGGTATTAAACACATTAAATCACTATCAAAGATTGGAGAAATTATAGAATGACACTTTGGATGTTTGCTTTAGTTTATCTTTTTGTTGGATGTGTGAGAACGGCTTATATGTTAGCTGACAGCGCAGTAAAAGATGAACCAAAAGAAGTTAAAGTAACAGCTCAAGAAATTGGTTTTAATGTTATTTTCTGGGGAATAAACGTATTAACTATATTCCTTGGAAATCTTATTATTACCGTATATAACTTTGGAGGCGATGACGAATGATTTATCTTGATAGCGCGGCTACTACTTTCCCCAAGCACACAACTTATAGTTGTGCTTGGTTGAATGCTAATACGCCTTATGGCGCAAAAATGCGTGAAATGCTGACTGAAGCAGAAAACAACGTAAAACATTCACTTGGCGTAAGTTCTGGCAAGGTTGTGTTTGGCGGTACGGCAAGTGTAATGTTCAAGTATCTATTTGATAAGATTGACGATGCTTGGAGCGATTCTATGAGTGACGCTGATGAAGATGAAAGTAAAGAAGATAAAATTAAATGGCATTCATTGCTTTCTTCGCCCTATGAGCATGAATGTATCGCTAATGGCGGAAAAGGCATTTATGTTTGCAATATTGACGAACTGAAAGACAAAGATATTGTAAAGGATAAGATGTGGCGTAATAATTGTATTCCTATTACATTCTGTCAACTTGTTTCTAATATCACTGGTGAAGTATTTCCTGTTGCTGATATTGGTACTGTGACACGAGAACTTAACGGTTTCTTTGTTTGTGATATGACTGCAAGCATTGGCAAATATGACATTCCAAAGCACCTTGAAAATTTCTGTGATTGTGTTATTGCAAGCGCTCACAAATTTCATGGCAAAAAGGGTCAAGGTTTCATCTGGGTAAGTGACCGATTTAATAAATGGTTGAATGGTATTGATTATATTGGTACTCCTGACGTTAGCGGTGCGGCAAATACAGCTTATGCGCTTATGCGTGCTGTGGTACACTATTACTATCGTCATCCACCAGCATGGGATAATGCTGTTAGAGATGCGCTATTTAAGCAAGGTGTTAAGCATAGTGTAATATGTCTGTTTGGTGCAGAAGATTGTGTCCGTGACATTGTGTGCCTTCGTATCTACGGTGTGTACGCTGACGCATTACAGAATTTTCTTGCAAGTAAAGAGATTTATATTGGCGTAGGGCATAGTTCATGTGAAGATGGTAAAGGACGATATCGTGTACTAATGCACGCTGGTTATTCTGAAAAAGAAGCAAGTGAATGTATTCGCCTAAGTTTTGACGGCGGCGTTCATCGCACCACACAAAACGAGATTGACGAGTTTGCCAAGGCAGTAAAGGAATTTATTGTAACTTATGGTATTTCACAAGAAGAACAGGAGGATAAAAATGAAGGTAATTAAGCACGGTGATACTAAGAGTACCGCACCCGAAATTGTAACAAAGCGCACAACTTGCCCTATTTGCGGTTGTGAATTTGAGTACGATAGTGATGACGTACAGCGCAATATTCATAACAACGCCTATGTGAATTGTCCTGAGTGTGGGTGTTTTTGTGCAGAAACATTCTCACTGAACAACCCACCGCGTTTTCCAGAAGATTTTTATAATTTTAATGGCGGTGTTCCGCAGAGTGACCAAGACATTAACGATTGGATTCGTGAAGCCATTGATTATTTCCTTGCTCACCCAGATGAATCGCTAAAGTCTGTCGCTTGTGGCAATTCTATTTTGTTCGCAATTAACGCAGACGATGGGATTCACCTTTATGTAGCCCAAGGATATTATGTAGCAGACATCGAGTAAGTAAAGGACGGGCTGGAAATGGCTAAGATAAATACTAAGGCTCTGAAAGCCCGATTAACTATTGATGACCACAAGAAGATAATGAAGTCGTTGGGTATTCCTATCTATATGGAACATCCAAACGAAATTGTTTACTTTACTGGCGACAAGAATGTTAATGCTTTAGATGGTTCAGCAAAGTTATTGTTTTATCCAGATACAAACATTTATCTTGGTTTAACCGCTGGGCGTTCATACGACATTATCTCACTAACGCAAACACGACTTTCCCTCTTAAAGCAACCTTGTTCTTTCGTAGACGCGATAAATTACATTCTTGACGTTACTGGCATTGAATCTTCTCAAGTTCAGCGTGTAGCCAACCCTAATATCACGGATTGGTCTGGACTTGAGAAGTTCATTACGGTACGAAATGGTGGTAGTTTGTTGCCGACTTATGACACTTCTATTCTTGACGCTATACCCAACGTGCCGTGTCAAGCATGGGTAGATGAGGGTATAAGCGAAGAAACGCAAGCCTTGTTCCGTATCGGCTGGTATGGGCGAGAATGGGGAACAACCATTCCTGTGTTTAACGAAAATTATGACTTAGTAGGGATTCGTTGTAGATATTGGGGTGAAAGCGCAATAAATGGTAAATATCGACCTTTGCAACTGCTGGATGGCACTATCTATAAGTTCCCTACTAACGCAGTTCTATACGGATTGGCGCAGAACCAATATGAAATAGAGCGTACTGGCACTGTAATGATTGCTGAAAGTGAGAAAGCTGTGCTTAAATTGCATAGTTTTCTTGGCTCACAATCAACAGCAGTCGCTATGTTTGGTTCACAGCTTGGCTTACAGCGCAGGAATCAACTGCTAAAGTTGGGCGTTAATCATGTTGTTCTTATTGTAGACAACGACGCTACTGGCGGTACAGACGCAGAGTTTGAGCAATGGAATAGCAAGATTGTGAAGCAAGCTGAACTATGGTCTGGTCTTGCACAAGTTGACGTTGTGTGGGACAGCTTGGGTCTGCTTGAACGCAAGGAAAATGCAGTAGACCGCGACTTTCAGACATGGCAAAAGCTATATGAAGCGCGGACGATTGATATTCTGAATAATTAACAAATTATTTACAATTTACCCCTTGACAAGTGTATAAGGATGTGGTATAATGCTAATATCAAAGGCGAGAGATTCGCCTAAATTTATAGAAAGGAAGTGACAAAGTATGGGTTTTGGCGGTATACTGGGACAGGGTATTTCAACTCCTGTTTCCGTACCTGACGGCGGTACTGGTGCTACTACAGCACTTGGGGCACGAACCAACCTTGAAGTTGGCAAAACAGTGTTCGGTACTGCAACCTTTACGAAAGCTGGCTGGACGCTAAGTGGCGGTGTTTACAAGCAGACACAGACTATTCAAGGTCTTGCTACTACAATGCGTTATCAGCCAATCATTTATCTTCTACCATCTTCTGACTCAGCAACAGCGGCAAATGAAAAGACCGCGTTTGCTCTGCTTGCAGACTATGGTCAGACAGGCACTAACACACTAACTCTTACTACAAGCGGTAATTCCGCTCCGCAAGTAGGATTTACTGTTCAAGTTGTAGGTGAGGTGCAGTAATGAAACTACTAACTAATGGCAAGACATATAATAATGTTACTGGTATGCTGAACGATAAGGTATGTACCATGTATCTTAACGGCAATCATGATATTGAACTTGGTGACGAATTGATGTTCACTTCTGATGATGATAAGCTACTGGTAGCATACGAAAAGGCTGATTACAAGGTATGGAAGTGTACTGGTAATGCTGTTCATATCAATGTAGACGAAGAAGTTGAGCCGACACCATACGAACCGACCATTGAAGAAGTTCGTGCAGAAGTTGTTAAGTCTATTAACAATGCTACTGAGCAGACTATTTATGCTGGCGTTGACGTTAAGACTTCTTATGGTGATGAGCATTTCAGTCTAACAGCAAACGACCAAGCCAATATTGGCAACATCTTCAATGCGGTTGTTATGGGTGTTGAGGAATTTCCTTATCACGCTGACGGCAAGGAATGTGTGATTTATCCAAAGGCTGATATTGTATCGCTTTATGTGGCGATGCAAACGCTTATTACTAAACTGACCACACATTGCAATCTTTTGCGGCAGTTTGCTAATAGCTGTGAAGATAAGGACACTGTTAAGGCGATTACCCTTGCAACCGAACTAACAGGCGAACTGGCAGAGCAAGAAGTTAAGGTACTAACTTCTGCAAAGGCTCAGATGGACGCTATGTTGGCTAAGTTGGCTTAAGCTATGAAGTATAAACTAAATTCAATACTTGTCCATGCGCTGTTTGGTGTGATGGGAGGTATGCTTTACTTCACCATCGAAACAATCTGGAAAGGCAAGCCAACTAACTGGACTATGGCTGTTCTTGGCGGTCTGTGCTTCGTGATTGTAGGACTGCTAAATGAAGGAAAACACCAATTCAAGCAATGGCAACAAGTAGTAATTGGAACTGTGATTATCACGGTTCTTGAAGGATTGACTGGTATTGTGCTGAATAATATCCTGCACATGGGTGTGTGGGACTACAGCCACTTACCATTTACCTTCTTTTTTGGACAGTGTAATCTATTCTTCTGTTTTGCGTGGGCGTTACTATCGTTCATTGCAATTCACTTAGAAGATAAGATGCACGAAATTGTAGACAATATGTAAGGAGAATTTACATGATTAAGACTAAAACTCCCCGTCACTGGGGGGGGGCATACGCCAAGTAAGCCCACCGATGCTTACCTCTCGGTTGAGCAACAAGAGAGGTGGGCGTACTAATGGATGGAAAGATTATTCAAGAAGTAGAAGGAATTGTGAACGGCTCTGGATTTGTGAGAATGTCAGAACCGCAAACGTTCGAGTCAGTAAATACACAATACACCATATCTACGGATTTTACTCCCAAAATGGTATTTGTAACTACAGATGGGTTATCTGGCTTTGCTATAAGAAATCAACCTGTTGTTTATATTCAAGCAAGCGGTCGCTCTTTAATGGGCAATATACAGTGGCACGAACGCAGTGTGAGTTTCATAACGCTAATCGTACAAGCTACTGTGGTAATCTTCGGCTAACCCTCAAGGGGGTGGCTTGATGAATGGATTGATTCAACATCTTGCCACTTTTGGCGTGTTTAATATCACCATAACAGAAGATAATTATATTGACTCTGCTGGCGGTAGAAACTCTATTAGTCATTTGGCGAACTACAATGCAAATTATTATGTTCTTGCGACAATAAATGATACAATATATTCTTGGAGTAATCGAGCATATATTGTTTTATTGTGCAAATATAATAATACCACACAGAAATTTGAAGAAATATCTCGTGTAGAGCATAAAGCTACCACAGGAGTGTATTGTGTTGCAAGTATCTCAAACACTATAAGTGGTGTTTTTTACGATACTTATTCGCAAGTAAACAGTGCCGCTGTATATGGAATTTATCTGAAATCTATCTAATCTCTATCCATAAATGTTGCTCAAAACAAAAGTAAAATAAGGAGTGATACCATGCGTATCAAGTTTTCTCTGAGTGAACTTATGCTTCACTTGGGGGGGGCAATAACTCTCTAACAACTGAATATTTGAGCAATGTGAGTCATCCGCAGGATAATTGTGAGGTGACTGTATGAATGGGATTGTAAGCGGTAAGGTAGTAAATAAAATAGCCGAATTTGGCGAAATTAAAGAATTTAATGTAACAGGTTCTTTGAATTCTAATTATTGGGTGAATACTGCTTTTGGAATAGCAACAACTGGTTTTGCTGTCCCAATAGGAATTACTTTCGCGTATTGTGATAATCAATATTATGAATCATACAAACCAAAATGTTATATGACAGTAGAGGGAAATGAGTATTACAACCCTTGTAAAAATATCGCTATAAGATTAAAAGCCAATGGAGCACAACAGTATAGTCCATCTGCGACAATGACTTTTCAAGGATTTTATTTGGAATTTGACCCTGTTTACGAATTTACTATAATCAATGTACAGTTACAACAGTTGACTCGTTATACGATTACTTTTTAATTCCCATCTATTGCTCAAATTTACAAAAACGAAAGGATTTGAGCAATATGTATAATATATCTAATATGCAAACCTCAATGAGACTTGGGGGGGGCAGAGTAGATGAACAGTATTTTGTTGAAGATTTTAACCAACGAAAGTATATTAAAAACTTCTTATCAATATACAAGCGAACAATTTGTAGATTCAAGCCCTTCTTCAGTAGATTTATTCAAATATGGCGTGCCCAGTGTTTATGTATTTTACAAATCTTCTTACCTCGCGATAGGTATGTACGATGGGGATTCTCTTACCAACGTGGAAACTGGTCTGGGCTATTTAAGTTTGTCTGGAAAAAACATGACAATAACTTCATCGGGTCGTGTCAGCGGATTCGCAAAAGGTTGGGCAATGTATTTTGCTTAAACATTTGCAAGGAGGGTGTCGCATGAATGCTATAATTACGCCCTCTGTATCACAAAAAGATGAAATTGTTAGTATACCTTATGACACATATAAAATTGAAATTTTCAAAATCCCAAAAGAGACGAAAATTTTTCGCAACAACCTGAATGAAACGAACACAGTGTACGTTGATTATTCTGATTCAGGAACGGCTCATGGATTTTTAATGAATAGCACTACATCAGATTATAACCAATATTCTTTATTTAGTTATGTATGGGTAAAACTTAATGACGGAACAACAAGAGAAGCCAGAATGAATATTGTAAATATAAATGCTATTGGGTTTTATATCAATACCTACACTACATTATTTGAAGATTTTGATACTGACACAAAAGGTGTATTGAACAGAGATTTAATTTTGTGGAGAAAAATAACCACATAAAAAAGAAAGGAAGAAAAATTATGTATAACTACAAACTACAACATCGACACATTGCAAAACTTGAAGGAGATATTGGAGTTCAACTCGATAAGTGGGATAACGCCCACAATATCAAGCATGACGACCTTGCTCGTGCCGTTTACGTTCAGTGGCGTGCTGAAAAGACTGGTGTACCAGAACTACTTTCTAAGCCATATCGTGACCTTCTTGAAGCAAACGGTCTGCTACACTAATTAACAAAGAGGGGAGATAGGTGCTTGTCTCCCCTCTTATTCAAAGGACGTGATATAATGGCAGAAAAGCCAGAAATTAAATTTAAGCAATGCAATGATTCTAATTTCATGTATGGTCGCACTAAGAATGGCGTAAAGCATAAGATTCAATGGATTGTTATTCACTTTACTGCTGGTAAGGGTGATACTGCAAAGAACAATGCAGATTATTTTGCTCGTTGTGGTGGGCTTAATGCAAGCGCACATTTCTTTGTTGACGAGAACGAGATTTGGCAGACTGTAAACCTTGCTAACACAGCATGGCATTGTGGTAGTGAAACAGGCTATTACTATAATAGCTGTCGCAATGTTAATTCCATTGGTATTGAAATGTGTAGCGATTGGAAGAACGGCGAATATGTTATTACTATGGCTACACAGAAACGTGCTGTAAAGCTGGTTCAGTGGCTTATGGAGCAGTATGGGGTTGATATTAAGCACGTATGTATGCACTATGATGTCACGCATAAGTATTGTTTACCTTTGGATTCAACCGAACTTCTAACACGAGAGGGCTGGAAGGCTCTTGGAGATATTAAGGTTGGAGAAGAAGTTATGCAGTATGACACTAATACTGACAGACTATCTTTTGGTGCTATTAGTAGCGTGGTTAAACCTTACGAAGCTGAAGTTCTAAAGAACCATAATTTTGAAGCTACTGCTAATCATCGTATGTGGGCACGTTATTATAATGCCAATGAAAAGTGGAAAGAAAAAACTTATCAAGAAATTCTTGATAAAGGTAGGACAACCATGATAAAAACCGCTGGTTTTTACGAAAGCAAGGGATTACCTCTTTCGGATAATGAAATTCGTTTTTTAGTATGGCTTCAAGGTGACGGACATTACAGGAAATGGAAACCTTCTAATTCAATTTACGGCATTGAATTTCATTTCAAAAAGCAAAGAAAAATTGATAGATTACTGTCTTTGTTAGATGAAATGGAAATTACCTATCAGCTTTCTCATAAAAATGATGGGAGTATTCTAATTTATGTAAAATTTAACAAAATTACTTATGATTGGTGTTGCAAATGGTTGCCTGATAAGCAATTTACTTATACATGGATTGACATGACGCAAAATCAGTTTGAAGTTTTTAAGGAAGAATTGTTACAAGTTGACGGATGTGTGGCAAAAAATAATTATTGCTCTGTTATTGAAAAAAAATTAGACGTTGTTCAAGCTATTTATGCTACGCATGGAATGAGAACGAACAAAATTCTTCACGCTAAGAATCATTATAAAAAATATCATTATGACAGTATAGACATCTCCACTCGCAATTATACAATAGGCGATAGACAGTATAGTGTTGAAAAAAGAAATGCACGAGTTTCGTGCGTAAGCGTGCCGACAGGATATATTCTTATTCGTCAAAAAGGAAGAACTTTTATTGTCGGTAACTGTCCTGAGCCTTTTGTAAAACACTATGAACAATGGACAGAATTTTTACAAATGGTTAGAAAGGTTGATGACATGACTAAGGCAGAAACTACAGCTATTGCCCAGACCGAAGCAAAGAAGGTTGCTGGCAATGTAGCTGAAGAAGTGTACGCTAAGTACAATAAGGTATATGATAGTATTGCTTCAGTTCCAGACTGGGGTAAGGACACTATTAAGAAGCTGGTAGACAAGGGTTATCTCAAGGGTAATGGTAAGGGTCTTGACCTAAGTGAAGATTTGCTACGAGTTCTTGTTATCAATGACCGCGCTGGTATGTATGGGAGTGATGAGTAATGAATCTAAAGATTAGGCTAAAAAATTATTCGTTTTGGGTAAATGTAATTCTTGGCGCGTTTGCTACTGCACTTGCTTATGCAGGTCTAACGGCGGCAGACATGACAACTTGGGCTGGGGTTCTAAACGTGCTAAAGGGTACTATCAGTAACCCTTACTGTCTCTTCCTTGTTTGTGTCAACGTATGGAACGCACTTGTTGACCCGACTACACAAAATGGCGTACTTGGTATGGGCGACAGTGAAAACGCTAAGTCTTATACTGTTCCAAAGAAAGATTAAAAACAAAGGAGAAAATATTATGAATTACCAAACTATGTGCTCACTTGGGGGGGGCATTTCACAGTAACGTAAACCGTGTCATCTCTAAGGAGGTGGTACGATGAATGCGATTGTGGCTGGAAAGATTGAGAAGCAAGCTGGTGCTATGATTTATAAGAAGATTGACGATTTGTATATGGGGCTTGATTTTTATAAAACTTTTCAAATTCCTACTACGTGTTATGTTTACATTAGAGATTATAATAATTCACAATTTTTAATCGCGCCAGTAATGTTTAACGGTGAATGCAATGTTCTAATACACGGTCAGTATGAAGTCAGTAATTTTAAAGTCACCAACGCAATTCTTACGGGCGGACAATATGACGTTTATGTACAGGTAGACAGGAAATTATCTTCTATTGGCGATTATGGCGAAATCTCTTATGGCACACTTGAAATCTCATAAAATTTCATAATTTCTCTTGACACACAACCTTCTTTGTGGTATCATTGATACATAACAAAGGAGGTTGTTTTTTATGGTAGGTACAATTATTGCAATTTCGTTGGGTGTTTCGCTGTGGGCTATTATTTTTGCAGTGCTGTTATATTTAGTATTCACATCGGAATATTGGTTTATTTTTATGTGCATCTTAATTGTGTATTTTGTGTTTTCTCTTGTTGCTACATATGCTATCTTTTTGGCTACCTATTGATTATGTCATACATTGCTATGTTACATTAAGGAGGTTGTTTTTTATGAAAGCGAAGTTAAAGTTTAAGAAAGCAAAGTTTAAGATTGGTGATAAAGTAACCAAGGAAGTACCAGAATTTTTACAAGACATTTATCCTAAATTTCCGTTAGGGATTGTTACCCAAGTAAAGTGTTATGGTAATGGATATATTTATTTTGTCACAGGAGAAAACACAAGTATGTTTAATACTTGGAGTGATGAAAAGGAATTAAAACCTTATGTTTTACCCAAAACAGAGTCATGGAATTATATTAAAAAGAACATTAACGATAATACTCTAAAGAATTTCAGCGCAGGAGAAACAGAAATCATTAAGAATCTATTGATTGAATCTTTTAGAGCAGGTATGAACTATCATGTTGACCGCAAGAACAAAGGAGAATAAATATGGAAACTCGATTTTGTGTTGGCAGTAAAGTGCGTATGAAGGAAAATGTAGCACACATTGCTTTGCCTGAGTTCTATCCCGATTGTACAGTAATTGGTGAGGTAGTGGCAACGGGGGATACAAAAATGGTTCTCGTAAATTGGGGCGAAGATAGCGGCACTTCGGGTAATCATACATGGCTTGTTGAGAAAAGTTTTATTGTAAAGGTGGAGGAATAAATAATGGGAAACGTAATTACTGGAATGATAGCTATGGGCGTTATCTTTTGCTATATTGCTGTACTCAAAACAATGCAACTTAATAGCAAAGAAATTAAGACATGCGCTATTCCTTTCATTCTTGCGTTCTTAGGTATGGTATTTACGTTTATTTATTTTAAGGGTTAAGGAGAATAAACATGGCAAGCACATTTAACGTACTTCCAACCAAGGAAGAATATATGAAGATGATTCGTAAGAATATCGGCATCTTTAATAATCTGGTCAAGACTAAGCAACGCTTCAAAGATACAAGCGGTTACTCTTACCTCAAGACCACTATGCACATTGAAATGATGAAGCGAATTAACGATGCTCAAGCGGTCAATCCTCGTATTGTATATGGTGCTAACTTCATTCCTGTATTGGCTGAACAGAGACTTATGAGAGCACTGGAACAAAAGGGATATAGGGTCGTGTCTGGCGATGTGCCGAACGACCTGTGCAGAATGAGATATATTGAAGTGCTGATTGATTGGGAGTGAAATGATGAATATTGATGATATTTTCATAGAGTTTATTCGTTGGGCTGCTGTTCCAGCTCTTTTGGTTGCTTTTAGTCTTTGTACATACATTGTATATAAAGATATGAAGTATTGGCTTAGAAATCACCAAACACCTGTACTGTTCTGGGGAAATTGGATTACATGGTATATTGTTCTGTTGTTCATGGTTGCATGGGTTATTCTCTGGGTATGTTAATTGTGAGGTGAAATTATAAATGTTTGCTCTTTTTGCTTTCCCTTTATTTGCAATGATTTTTATGATTGTGAATGCAATGCGGTTAATTATTGATGAATGGAAATATTATCATCACAGAAGTTGGAGCATTATTATCTTTGCTTCTCTGTCCATCATCATTCTCTGGATTTTTTATTGGTGCAGTATAATTAAGTGGCTAATTTTATGAACAAAAACGATAAGAAAATGTTGGCTCATGCTCTGTCCATTGCTGATTGCAGTGACTATGGTAGATACCATATGGGATGCGTAGTGGCGCAGAAGAACACAGTGCTCAACACAGCGTTCAATACTTGCAAGACGCACCCTTTGCAGAAGAAATATAATAGAGAGCGTTTCCCAGAGGACAACAAACCGCATTATCTTCATGCAGAGATACACGCGCTTGCTCCATTGCTTAATGAAGAAATTGAGTGGTCTAAAGTAACGGTATACGTTGCTCGTAAAAGAAAATGTGATGGAGAGAATGGCATGGCAAGACCGTGTGCTGGGTGCATGAAGATGATTAAAAGGTTGGGCGTTAAAAGAGTGGTTTACACTACTGACTTTGGCACGGCTGAAGAAAGGATTGATTGAGATTTATCTTGACAGTTCTTTAGAAATATGATACAATAGTCACATAAGGAGAGTGAAAACTATGGAAATCGTAAAGAAAAACATCTATTATATTCCCAACATTTGTGACTCAATCCGCTTTAACTATTTTAAGGGTAATGTTAAGCCAATGTGCGTTTACTTAACTGACGAAGGTCTAAAGCGTATTGTGCCTAATGTTGAAACCTATATCAATGGCAAGCCTTGGTATGAAATTGGGCAGGTATCTTGTAAGGTCAGCGCAAAGGAATTTACCTATAAGTCGCATTGTCCCTATGAGCGTGAAGAACGTTTGATTTATCCTGAGAGCAAGGGGGCTATCCTTAACTGGCGTAATAGACAAGCTGTATATCGGTATCTTGTTAAAGGATGGCTTGTGCCGATTTCTTACAAGAACGTATTCTACGTTAATTCAGAAGCTAAAAAAGACGGCAACGGTTATATCCTTACTGAGAAGTTCCAAGCGTATAACACTGGATTCTTTGGCAAGAGCCGTGCTGATAGCATTGTTTGCTATGAAAATGAGATGTTCTTTACCTATGAAGCGTGCGAAAAGTATATTGCTTATAGGCAATTTTGTGCCGAACAAAGAGTGGCACTATCCGATGAAGAATATTCTGTATGTGAAGCGTGCTATTATTTGAAGCGCCAAGGTTTTAGCGCAACAGACAGAAAGAAGTATTTGGACGCTTTTAGAAAGGTAGATAACATTATCAATAAAGAACTGCGGGTTCGTGATGGCAAGGTATATGTAGATAGTGAATGCTGTAATAAGAAAATGCTGATGGACAATCCTAAATATCCTGATAACTTTACTCGTAGCAAAAAAGCGCGAGAAGAATATAATAAGAAGTGTGCTGAAGTAAGGCGTTATAATTGGACGTTGACACACAAGCTGTTGGAGGTATTAATCAATGAATATTCGTGAAGGCATGGGAATTAAGACTCTACAAGGCGACAAAGGAACGATTACCAAGGTTGAGATGCAAAGTCATCACGGTGAAGTCTGGTACGACCTTCGCATTAAGCCACATGATACTGGTGACAGATTTGGTGATTATATTGGTAAGCGTCTTGAATGGCACGGTCTTGAAAAAGATATGTATAAATACTTTGAGTCTGTTGGCGGCGAAAATCTGCAAACAGTCAGCATGAGCGACTTCAAGATTTTGCAGGAACAAGTTATTAAGCTGACTGAAAGAGTCGAATACTTGGAAAGACAAGTAACATACAGTAAGATTTAACACTTGACAAGTGAACAAATATGTGATAGAATGGGAGTAGTTAAAGCTATTCCCATTTTTGTTTTAAGGAGGGGTTGAAAGTGTACAATAATCATACGCACTCGGAATATAGCAATGCAATGCTTGGCTTCCCTGATGTAGTAAATAGATTGCCAGATTTGATTCAATACGCTTATGATATTGGCTTGCGTGGTATTAGTATTACTGAACACGAAGGTATCAGTAGTCATATTCAAGCCTTGAAAAAATGGCAGTCTATGGAGAAAGATAGACCATTTACTCTTGGTTTAGGTAATGAGATTTATGCTGTTAGAGAAGAAGATGATTTGCTTAACCGCGAAACGCCAAATTCTACACCATATTATCACTTTATTCTTCTTGCTCTTGATACCGAAGGTCATAAACAACTGCGTGAATTGTCTACAAGAGCATGGATAAGAGCATGGAAACAAGGCAAAATTTATCGTAGACCAACGTATTATACTGACCTTGAAGAAGTGATTAGTAGTAACCAAGGTCATGTAATGGCAAGTAGTGCTTGTTTAGGCTCGGTAATTGACAAACTTCTTTTACAAGGTTCTTTCCAACAGGCTGTAGAAGAAGCCAATTATTTTCAGTATATTTTTGGTAAGGGTAATTTTTATCTTGAAGTACAGCCAGCAAGTGAAGCTAATACAGACCAAAGCAAGGTTAATCGTTTGTTGTGGAAACTACATGAAAAAACAAATATTCCTATTATTGCTACAACTGACGCGCATTATCTTAGAAAAGAAGATGCTGTTATTCACAAGACCTATTTGCTTTCACAAGAAGGTGATAGAGAAGTAGACTCGTTTTATGCAACGGCATATTGCATGAGCGAACAAGAATTGCGTGAATATCTACTTATTGACTTTACTAATGAGCAAATTGACAAAATGTTTGCTTGGAGTGATGAGATTGCTGATAGAGTGCAAGAGTATAACATTCTACATGACCCTATTATCCCTCAAATTCCATTAGACAAATTACCAAAGATTTTTCATATTCAGCATAAGTTTAAAGAATATTATGATAAATATGAATACTTTGGTTATTATGCAAATGCTGACCGTCCTATCCATGAACGATATTTTTTCTATCAAGCTGAACAAGGTTTGATTGATAAGGTACTAAATCGAGGAAAGGAAGTAGAACCTTACATTCAACGTTTGAATGAAGAATGGAAAGAACTTAAAATTATCAGCGACCAACTTCATACTTCAATGCCGTCTTATTACAGTACGATGACAGAAATTATTGAACTGATTTGGGACGCTGGCAGTTTGTCAATGCCCGCTCGTGGTTCTGCGGCTGGTTTTGAAACTTGTTATTTGCTTTCGATTACGCAAATTGACCCCCTTCCTCTTGGTGATTATATGCCGTCTTGGCGACACTTGAATCACATGAGAGGTGTGGAACTTCCAGATATTGATAATGATTCTGAAGCGTCTAAAAAGAAAGCAATCGTCAACAAAATGAAAGAGTTTTTTGGAGAAGATAAAGTTCTTAATGTAACGACTTTTTCTAAAATTTCTGCAAAAACGGCTATCGAACGCGCTTGTAAGGGATTGGGCATTGGAAATGATACCGCTGGTTATCTCAAATCTCTTGTTCCTGTTAACCGTGGTAAAGTAGCAAGTCTAAAGGAATGTTTACTTGGAGAACGACCCATTGCTGAAATGGTCAATGAAATGGCTAAATATCAAGGGCTTAAAGAATCTGCTCTTGGTCTTGAAGGATTGATTACTAATCGAGGTCGCCACGCCGCAGGAGTAACGCTTTGTAACGAGCCTTATGTTAATTATGTTTCTGCTATTCGCTCGCCTGACGGAGCATTAAGCACTTGTTATGACTTGTGGGATAGCGAAGCCGCAAGTTTGGTTAAGATGGATATGCTGTCGGTTTCTGCGGCAGATAAGATTCATAAAACAATGGACTATCTGTTGGCAAATGGTAAAATTACATGGGAAGGTTCGCTTAAAGCAACGTATTATAAGTGGTTGCACCCTGATGTATTGGAATACAATAATTCTAAGATGTGGGATATTCTACCATCTATTTATTCTGTGTTTCAATTTGATACCCCGATTTCGGCTAAAGCGCTATCTGCAACTAAACCTCGCTCAGTAATGGATTTGTCTGCGGCTAACAGTCTGCTGCGTTTACAACCAGACAATGCAGACGAAACACCTATTGACCGTTATATTCGTTATAAAAACAGTCATGAAGCATGGGTACAAGATACTATTAACTTTGGACTGAATGACGAAGAACGTGCAGTTCTATGGGAATATCTTTCAGACGCTTATGGTCTTGCAGATTCGCAGGAAAAAGTTATGCGTTTGTCTATGGATAAGCGTGTAGCTGGCTATACTTTGAAGGAAAGTAATAAACTTCGTAAATCTATCGCAAAGAAATCAGCAAAGCTACAAGAAGAAGCAAAGCAACAATTTTTTGAATATGGACGTAAAATTGGTACGCGAGAAGTGTTCCTTGATTATATTTGGAATGTTGTATTTGCGGCAAGTATGGGATATTCCTTCTCCCAATTACACAGTTATTCCTATTCAATTATTGCTTTACAAGAACTTAACCTTAATTACTTTTATCCTCGTGTGTATTGGAATTGTGCTTGTCTATCTACTGAAGCATCTGGTGTTGAATCAGAAGTCGAACGTAAGGGCAGTACAGATTATTCAGAGATTGCTAAAGCCATCTATAAAATGCGTCAATCTAATATCTATGTTAGTGCTCCTTCAGCTAATGGTTCAGATATGGACTTCACGCCAAGAGAAAAAGATAACACTATCCTTTTCGGCTTGGGCGGTATCTCTTCCATTAACGCAGAAATTGCTCAACAAATCATCTCTAATCGCCCTTATGCTTCTTTCCGCGACTTCTATGCACGCAATTCATACCAAGGCACACTTATCACACCTTCCAAGTTTATCCAGCTAATTAAGGCAGGATGTTTTGATGAGTTCTGCCCTGACCGTATGCGTGTCATGCAAGCGTACTTCGCCCTTTCTACACCTCGCAAACAAACGCTTACCACTGCTAATTTGGCTGAATTACAACGCATTGGCTGTAAGCTACCCAATACCCTTACCATGCCACTTGCCTTCAAAAAATACGTTTGCTCAAAGCAATTTCTTTATGGTAATCATCCCAAGTTTAAGCCAAAGAAAATCTATTGGCTTGACGAACGAGCATTAGTTTTCTTCGATTCAATGTGTCGTAGTCAACTTGAAGAAAATGTAGATTGGTGGTATGACGAAGAAGGTAGAACGCTCGTTGTGGATAAGTCGCTTGAGAAGCTGTTTAAGCACGTTACCGAAGAACTAAAGGCTTATATTAACCAGCCAGAGTTCCTAAAAATGTATAACGAACAATCTATCAAGGCTCGTATGCGTGATAAGTTGCCTAACATGAACGTTAATCATTGGAGTTTTGAGGCGCTGTCCTATTACTCTAATGAGCATGAATTAGCTTGTATTGACGCTGATAGGTATAATATCACTACGTTTGATAAACTGCCTACTGAACCAATGTTTGTTACTAAGAAGTATGGTAAACGTGAGTGGCGGCAGTATCAGCTTAGTCGAATTATGGGTACGGTGATAGCGCGTAATGACGCTCACTCGACCATTACCGTACTTGATTCTAACAACAATGTAGTACAGGCTCGTTTCGATAATCACAGTTATCCCTTCTACAAACAACAGATTAGCGAACAACACGCAAACGGCACAAAGACTGTTATGGATACAAGCTGGTTTACTCGCGGTCAAGGGCTTGTACTTACTGGTTATCGCAGTGAAGATACGTTCCGTGTCAAATCTTACAAGAACAGCATTTTCCCACACAAGCTACAAAAAATCTTGACAATCAATGAAGATGATGGTACAATGGAGTTACAAAGTTACAGATATGGTTATGAGCCGAAGGAGGAATAAGCATGACTGAGTATATTAAGCGAGAAGATGCGTTAGAAATTACAAAGCATACAAGTGGTGATTATGCAACAGCTTTTGCTGAGATACGCAAGATTCCCGCCGCTAATGTTATATCAGTTGTGTATGGGGAATGGGGCACGGGACGGTTCAATTCGGAAACGGGAGACTATGAGGAGCAATGCACTCACTGTCGGAATTTCTCAAAAGAGTACGGCAAGCCTTACTGCCCCAACTGCGGGGCGAGAATGTATGGAGGTAAAAACGATGGCTGAATATCATGTTGGCTGTGGCGCTTTTGGCATTTACGCAGGAACGCTTGAACCAAAGAATAAATCTATGTGGCGCAACAAATCGGACGTTACCGAAGAAGCAATTGAAGCCGTTCGTGACCATATGGTGATGGAACTGCTTGGCGGTTTTAGTTGCTCTAAAGCATCATCAAGCGGATGGGTGTGGGCACTCAAAGACGGTCGAACAGTTGAACTTCGTGTAACGATTAAGGAAGATGAAGAAAATGACAATCAGCAATAAAAAGTTGTTAGAAGCTATTGAAACCATTACCACATTCTGTAAAGAACAATCATGTTGCCAAAACTGTATTTTACGTTCGTTTGGCGCAGATAGTTGGAACTGTTGTGTAGACGCTTTTGAATTATCAGAAGTAATGGCAAATATCAAAGCTAAAAAGAAGAATAAGGGATATATTTAACAGAAGAACAGAAGTGAAAGAATGACAGTAACACCAATTAAGAATGGTGGTCAAGCAATTATTCAAGACCTTGACGATTGCTATTATTATATCCATCAATATATGGGTGGCGATTTTCTTGGAGAACTCAAGAATTGCATAGAACCTATTAACGTTCAAGACGATTTAGACGCTACTAAGTATGAACTTAAATCTTATGAAGCAAACCTTGAATCGGCTCAACGTGCACTTATGGATATTAAAGATATTGCTCAGCGCATTTCTGGATTGGGAAGAGTTCGTCAATCTCAAACTGCTTTAGACGCTTTGCAAGAGATTGCCGAGATTGTAGACCAAGAGGTATAATTATGGCTATTCTAAAAATACATTGCCATCATTGTCATACTGATTTCATGGTTGACGAAGAAGTTGCATCGTGGAAAACAACTGATGATTGGCTACAACACATTGACTATCAAGAAGCAATTTGTCCTAAGTGCAATTATCCCTTGCACTTTAACTATATCGCAAAAATTCGTGACGATTTAGATTAAAATACTTGACAAGACCTTCGTTCTGTGGTACAATAATCGCAAGAACGGAGGTCTTATTTATGACATTAGACGTTAAATGCAAAATTAGAAAGCAAGTATTCGTCAATTATCTTGATGAGTTCCGTATTTTGGGCTGTAAACCCATTGGAAACTACAACATGGAACTTGACAACTGGGGTGGTTTCTCTATCTCTGGTAGTAATCTGTTTGGCTTTAAGGAGGGTGACGAAGTTGAAATCACTATTCGTCTTAATCAGAACGCTAAACGCCCTGCAAGCTATATTCTTGTCGGCTACCCCGGTCTAAAGATGGAAAAAGAAGAAATTGTAGTCGAAGAAGAAAAAGAAGTGTCCATCCTCAGTACAATGATGGAATATATTCAAGCTGAACGTGTGCATGAAGCATATCCCCACTTTGTTCAGATGGTGCTTCGTGGTGAAGAAGAAGCGATTGACTACCACAATATCTACAATGTAGGCAAGGTTCGTGTCGAGATGTATATTGATAAAATTAAAAAGAACCTTGAATCTATTCTTTTCTTCCCTGCTTGCGCTGAATTAGGAATTACACAGGATAAAGAAGTACAGAAGTTATCGGAAAAATATGCAAGTCCAGAACTGCTTCAGCAAGACTTTGAAGAAAATCCTTACCGTATTTATCACGATATTATCAACTGGTCGTTTACTAAGAGCGACAGAGAAGTGCTGAAGCGTTATCCTGACTTAAAGAATAGCAAGTTGCGCTGTGAGTATGGCTGTGTGAATATTCTTCATGAGAACGAACTTGAAGGCGACACGCGCATTGAAGCAGAAATTCTCGGCTATATGGCAGAAGAAATGATTCCAGAGTGCAAAGAATATATCCCAGAAGTAGTAAACGGTTGTCGTTTCATCCATCATGACGAAGTCACTGGTTATTCAGCATTGGTTGATACCTATGAAGCCGAAGAAACGATTGCAAAGCATATTAAGGACAGACTGCTACAGGGGAATATCTTTGAAACAGAATATACTATGAGCAAGCCAGATTTTGAAAAGTTTAGAGAAGTTGACGGCTTTAAGTGTACTGATGAGCAGATGCAAGTGCTGTATAATACTTGGGAGCAGAATATCTGTGTTCTTCGTGGTTATAGTGGCTCTGGCAAGTCAGCATCTACCAAGGCGCTCGTTCGTATGTTGGAAGATATGTGCGTAGACTATACTCTGTTAGCACCTACTGGCATTGCAAGTAAGGTACTGGCTAACAGCACTGGACGTAAGGCTTCTACTATCCATCGTTTCCTTGCACAGCATAGCATGGACGAGCAAGAAGGGCAGTGTATGCAATATCGTGGCGTTGTTATCGTGGACGAGAGTTCGATGGTAAGCGTACACCTTATGGCGCAACTTCTCAAGAAGGTCGGCTATAAGTGCAAACTTGTATTTGTATGTGACCCCGCACAGTTAGCGTCTATTCAATGTGGTAATTTTATCGTTGATGTTATCAATAGTGGAATTGTACCAGTGGCAAGTCTAAACAAGATTTTCCGTTATTCCACAAGCGGTCTAATCACGATTGCAACCGATACTCGTAACGGCAATATTGACCATGTGGCAGAGAAGTATGATGACTATGAATTTGAGCCGATTTCAAATCCTATCAAGCAAGTGATGGCAAAATATCAACAGTTGCTTGATGAAGGATATACAAAGGACGATATTATGATTCTTTCGCCGTTTAACAAGGGTGAAGCTGGCTCAGTAGCAATCAATCGTGCTATCCAAGCGCATTTTAACGATAAGGATTATACCCCTGTTGAATACGAAGATAATAACAAGGGCGGTAAGATTCAGTTCAAGTGGGGCGACAAGGTGCTAAACACCAAGAACAATTATCGCATGACTGCTGTTGCGCTGAATGATGAAGGTTCTTTCAGCCCTTCTTTCCCCATTGAAGTAATGAATGGCGATATTGGCTATGTACGCGAAGTTATGGAAACTGATAAGGGATATGCACTTATTGTTGAATTTGAGAATGGCTATGGCGTATATGAAGGTGCTGACCTTAGAAACTTGATTCTGGGTTACTGTATTTCCACGCACAAGAGCCAAGGCTCAAGCGCAAAGGCTGTAATTTTCCTTGCTGACCAGTCACATAAGCGTCTGCTATCTCGTAACTTGTGCTATGTAGCTATGACACGTTCTCGTGACAAGCTGGTTGTTATTAGTGATACGGATGTGCTGAGAGATGCACTGGAAGTACAAGAAGAAACCACACGCGATACTTGGCTGAAAGATATGCTGAAGAAAGAAGTACTACAATGAAATTCTCTAAAAAATATTCTGACGCTAAAGCTAACGAAATTTGCGGTCTTTCTTTGCTAAAATGTAAGACAGCACAGCCCTGTATTGTATGTGGTGAAAAGACGAAATTTGTCGAAATTGTAACTAAGGCTCGTATTTGTAGCGAAGAATGTATAGATAAAATGATTGAACATTTGAAAGAAAAAACTTAAAATAAATACTTGACAGACCTCCTTGAGAATGGTACAATAGTATCAAATCAAGGAGGTTTTTATTATGAAAGTTTATATCAAGCCTTGGGCAGAAGCACTGAAATGTGCTAAAGAATTCGACAAAAGATTCGACAAAAGATTCGTAGACACTGTAGGCGACATTGACTATATTATTGGTATCTCTCACCGACATGGAGATTGGGGTCATATTGTAGAAGCTAAGAAGGATAATAATAGTAAATTTGACTACTATGTTACTTATTATAAAAACACAGAAAGTTTTACCTATCCTGCTTGCTGTGTAGAAGAAATCACACCTGAGTGGCTTGAAAAGCACGGTGAAATATTCGCAAAAGACAGATACATTGTAGACACCAGTTGTGAATTAACAGATTGGGATTACAGCCACCATTTTAATATCATTTATAAGGTCAAAGATACGCTTAACACATATTTCTTTTATGTGCATAAGTTTTATGAGCACGGGTGTGGAAACCCCGTGATTACAGATTTTAGAGAAATTAAGTAAGGAGAAAACAATCATGAAAATGGATAAAGTAGCTGGCTCTGGCAACGATAACTTTTACACACCGCCTTACGCTATCAAGCCCATCTTGGCTTATGCCCCCCCCCAACTGACAGTATGGTGTCCTTTTGATACGGAAGAATCACACTTTGTTAAAATGTTTAAAGCACAAGGCAACAAGGTAATTTGTACGCACATTGATAATGGTCAGGACTTTTTCACAACACCTGTACCACAGTGCGACATGATTATTAGCAATCCACCATACAGCGTTAAAACTGAAGTGCTGGAACGACTGTTTGAAATTGGCAAGCCATTTGCAATGTTGGTGGGTGTTGTAGGCTTGTTTGAATCTCAGCGAAGGTTCGATATGTTTAAGAACAATGAGTTTGAAATCATGTATCTTAACCGCAGAGTTGCTTACTTCAAGGACTACGCAGACCAAAAGCCAAGCCTTAACCCACCTTTCAGTAGTGTGTATGTATGCCATAAGATGCTACCAAAGCAGATTGTATTTGAAGAAATTCAGAAGAAGTAAACTTAATTTTAAGTTCAATAGGAGAATAATAATGATTGATATTAAGAATGGCGATTGCCTTGAACTTATGCCCCATATCCCTTCTCAGTCGGTAGATATGATTTTATGCGATTTGCCTTATGGAGTTACGAGAAATAAGTGGGATTCTATTATTCCACTCGATAAATTATGGGAACAGTATAAAAGAATTATAAAAAACAATGGTGCAATTTGTTTGTTTGCTGACGGTATGTTCATGGCAAGATTGATGATGAGCAATTCTAAAATGTGGAGATACAATCTTATTTGGAATAAAGTATTGCCTTCTGGTTTTCTCAATGCTAATCGAATGCCACTAAGAGCAACAGAAGAGATTGTTGTATTTTATAGTAAACAGCCAATTTACAATCCACAAAAAATCAAGGGAGCGCCAAATCATTCTAAAGGTAAAGCAGTAAATAAAACTTCTGAAGATGAAAGTCAAGTAAACAACAACTATGGGAAATATACGATTGTAGATAATCATAAAGAACTTGGAGATATGAAACATCCGACTTCTTTAATTACTTTTTCAAAACCCCATCCTTCAGTATCTTTGCACCCAACAGAAAAGCCAGTAGCCCTACTCGAATGGCTGATTAAGACCTATACCAACGAAGGAATGACCGTTCTTGATAACTGTATGGGGTCTGGTAGTACAGGTATCGCCTGTGTCAATACAAATCGTAATTTCATCGGCATGGAACTTGATGAAAATTATTTTGAAATTGCCAAAGAACGTATTGACAAAGCGATTGGCACAAGGTAAAATATAGTTATCAATTAAAGAATTGGAAGAAACGAACACTTTTGTAGGAGCGGTATATTTATTATATCAAAAGACTTTGTCTATTATAAGGAGGAATAAAATATGAAAAAAGTAACTGGTTATATTGATGTTCGTGCATTGGGTTGTTATAATTGGAGTTTTTATGTGGAAGATGATGCTACCGAAGAAGAAATTAAAGAAAAAGTAGACGAAATTTGTAATTATGATATTGACTATAATGTAGAAGAAGGATACGAAGCCTATACAGAAACCCGTTATCGTAAAAGATGAGAACGAAAATAAATATGAAGAGCCAAAATATTATGAAAGATTAGTGAAAGGAGAATCATAATGACCAAAACGTTCTGTGACGTATGCGGTAAGGAACTGTCTACGCTTGAGCAAATGAACGTATATAATATTACGATTGTTAGCAAAAATAGAATGTACCGTGCTCCACACACGAGGAATTATCCAGAAGTGTGCGAGGATTGTGCAAAGGGAATTGCTAATATTATTGATGCGCTAAAGGAGAAAACCAATGGCTAAATATCTAATTGTTGAACTAATTAAGCACTATCACATTGTTGAATGTGAAGATGAAATTGACCCAGAGCAGTTAATTGACAAGGCAAATCATGACGTTCATAGATTCGACACAGGCTATGAAGCTATCGAAGGTGTACTACAAGGGTATGAGAAGCAGTATGGCTTTGAGTACAAGGTACAGCCGAATGCTTGTGGTACTGAAACAGTAAACATGGATTTGCAGGAGGAATTGGAATGAGAACAATCTCTCGTGAAAAATTTAATGAATTAAATGACTATCTTGAATATGATGGCGTTGACGAAGATTTTTTTACCAAACCGCATGACGCTACTGGTATTACAGCAAAGCCTTATACTTCATACAGCTTTTATGATGAAAATGGCGATTATGTAGGCAATTTAAGCGAAGATTTATACGATATTCTAAGATATGCAGGTGTTGGTATTAGAAAGGAGTGATGTAATTGACAATTAACGAAGCTATTAAAGAATGTAAGGAATACTTAAAACCTGAACCAATTCGAGGAACGAGCCACGCATATAACTCACGAGATGTAGCACTTTATACTATTCTTTTAGAACTACTGGAAAGAGAAAAACTGCGAGAGGAAAAAGAAACATGGTCAACATAAAATCTTACAATGATATTATCAATTCAATCAACGGTATTCGTAAAGACCTTGAAATCGTTCGACAGAACTTAAACGAAATGCAAAACATGATGTATCGTTGTTCTACTGAAAAGGAATTTAAGGATTGGGTACGCAAGCATGACCCTGAACATGGAACTAAATATATTATGATTTTTGGAGAGTGAAGGAAATGATTATGAAATATCGTAAGAAGCCAGTTGTAATTGAAGCTATTCAATGGACAGGCGATAACGGTGAAGAAATCAATAATTTCTGTGGAAATTATGCAAAATTTGCAACTTCACATTTAGGCAACACAGTGTTTTACAGATTGGGTATTGAAACATTAGAAGGATTTATGCAAGCGTCAACTGGTGATTACATCATTAAGGGTGTAAATGGAGAATTCTATCCCTGCAAACCGGACATTTTCGAAAAAACATACGAAAAGGTATAACTTTCATGGCACGTGATTACTTTGGTAAAGAACTTCGTGTCGGAAATACAGTTGTTTATATTCATGAAACAAACACTTCTGCCAACTTTGAAGAAGGAATTATCGAAAAAGTAACTGAGAAGCAAGTAAAAATCAACGGTACACGACACGGTGGACACAAATGTATTAAAATTAGTAAAAGGAGAAAGCACTATGAAAGCACAGATGAAGGAACTAATTGAAGTTGACGACCTGATTGAACAACTCGACACAAATAACGTGCCATATTGCGGCAAGATTGAAAATATTATTGCAATTATGCCGAAAATCACTATGTACACAGTTAAGGCAGACGATTATCCAGCAAACGGAAACGGTGAATTTGAAATTGGTATTCGTGATAACTCTTGTGATTGCGAGAATGAGCCTACTGAAAACGAACCTGTCGAAGAAGTTCCTGCTTATGTAAGCCGTATGATTGCCGAATACCACGAACTCAAGGACAAGTACACTAAGCTACATCGTATGCTCGTGAAGCATGAAGCTGGTACACTTGACTTTGAACCAAATTGCCCTATTGAACTTCTTGAACATCAAGCAAATGTAATGGGCGAATATTTACATACGCTTGAAGTACGCGCTGAAATCGAAAACGTGGAACTGTAAATTATTTAATGGAGGAATCAAAATGACACTATATGACATTAATTCTCAAATTCTCGACTTTATGAACAACATCGAGATTGACGAAGAAACTGGCGAAATCCTTACTGATATGTCACTGCTTGACCAGCTTCAAGTAGCACATGATGAAAAGATTGAAAACATTGCTTGCTACATTAAGTCTGTTGAAGCTGAATGTGACGCTATCAAGAAGGAAGAAGTCAACCTTGCAAAGCGCCGCAAGGTCAAGGAAAATCTTATCAATCGTCTGAAGGCTGTGCTATCCGATGACCTGCAAGGTAGCAAGTTTGAAACTGCACGTTGCAAGATTTCTTTCCGCAAGTCTACCACTACTGAAGTCAATGAAGAAGAATTTCTCAAGTTCCACAAAGACCTATGCACTAAAGTCGAAACCTACAAGTATAGCAAGACTGACCTCAAGAAGATGGTACAGAGCGGTACTCCGCTACATGGTGTTAAGCTGGTAGAAAACAAGAGCATTAGTGTTAAGTGAGGTGTAAATGATGAGTAAGCCACAGACGCTTAGAATCATTATGAGGAATGGCAGTCCGCTGTATATTTATGATGTAGTAAATTTTAGATTGCCCCACGATGAAGATTACTGGGTTATTGAAAGAAGCAACAGCAATCATATCTTTATTAACGCAGATGAAGTAATGGTTATCGGTTTTGATGAGGACTTAAAGTAATGTTTGATTTACACAATGAATTTCAAGTTGAGTTCTTTGACGACCCAAGCAACCCAACATACATTGACTACTTTCGAAAACACCAATTTAAGTATGAATCGCAAAGATTGATTTTCCAATACTTGATAGACCAATACCATTATGTGTACCAATTCCTGTTTAGACGAGACTGTAGCACGTTCGATTTTGAACGCGAATATGAAACACTAAGCGTAATATACGGAAAGATTTGTCAAATCGAACGCGAAACGAAAGTAAAGTATAGAAATAATTGTTCATAATTTGTTTACAATTTGTTCATACCATAGTAACATTTTTATGTTACTATGGTATTCTACAAGATATTGTAGGTTATAAAATTTTATATACAAGGGGTGGTTCAATGATTGTCACTAAGAGAGATGGTAGACAAGTTGAATTTGACAAAGATAAGATTGTAAAAGCGATTAGCAAGGCATTTGTCGAAGTATATTCTACCGTAACAGACGAAATGTCTGGCTTTGCTAATAAGGTTGCTACTGAAATTAGTAGCAAAGAAGCTGATATGACCGTTGAAGAAATTCAAGATATTGTCGAAAATAAGCTAATGGCAAGTCGTTATAAAGAAGTGGCGAAGGCTTATATTAAGTATCGCCAACTTCATTCAATGGCGCGAACACAATATCAAACTTTGATGGACGCTGTTTCTGAAAAGCTAACAGCCAAGGACGTAAAGAACCAAAACGCTAACGTAGACGAAGCAAGTTTTGGTGGGCGAATGGGCGAAGCTAACGATATTGTTATGCGTAAGTATGCTCTTGATTATATTGTTTCTCCTATGGCTAAAGCAAACCATGAGAATAACGAAATTTACATTCATGACCTTAATTCTTATGCTGTTGGTTCACACAACTGTCTTTCGATTCCGTTTGATGATTTGCTAAGAGAAGGATTCAATACTCGACAAACCGATGTTCGTCCTGCTCAAAGCATTAACACGGCTTTTCAGTTGGTTGCAGTTATCTTTCAGCTTCAGAGTCTACAGCAGTTTGGTGGCGTAAGCGCAACACATCTCGACTGGACGATGATTCCTTATGTCCGTAAGTCATTCATTAAACATTGGCATGATGGGTGTAAATATATCGAAGGAACTTTGATTAAGGGAGTTCCTCCAATTAACGCCAGCATTGAAGATGATTATTTCAAAAAAATGCCAAAGGCATATCAATATGCTCTTGATATGACCACTAAAGAATGCTATCAAGCTGTTGAAGGATTATATCACAACTTAAATACACTTCAATCACGCTCAGGCAATCAGCTACCATTTACTTCTATTAACTACGGTACTTGTACTTTACCAGAAGGGCGTATGGTTACGAAGGCTCTCCTCGATGTGTCCATCAAAGGTATTGGTAAGCTACATCGCACCAGTATTTTCCCATGTGGTATTTTCCAGTGTATGAAAGGTGTAAACCGTAAAGAAGGCGACCCAAACTATGACTTGTTTAAGTTGGCTCTTAAATCTACAAGCCTAAGACTATATCCTAACTATGCTAATGTAGATTGGTCTGGTAACGCGGGATATGACGTTAATGACCCCAAGACTTTCTTTAGCACGATGGGGTGCAGGACTGCAAATGGATGGGATATTAACGGATTTGGTCAAATGAAAGACGGGCGTGGCAATATTTGTCCAGTAACTATTATCATGCCCACTTTGGCAATGGAGGCAAAAGAGAGAACAATCTACGCCAAAAACACTAAAGAAGCTATCGTTGACAGTTTTTTGGATTTGTTAGACACCAAAATTCACGAAGCTAAAGATATGCTTATTGAACGTTTTGATTGGATTTGTTCACAATCACCGGATGCGGCTAAGTTTATGTACGAAAACAATGTAATGGCAGGATATGTACCAGAAGAAGGTATTCGTTCCGCTCTAAAGCACGGTACTCTTGCTATCGGTCAAATTGGTTTAGCCGAAACTTTACAAATCCTTATCGGTAAAGACCAAACAACCGAAGAAGGTATGCGTATCGCCAAACGTATTGAGAAGTTATTCAAAGACCGTTGTGATGAGTTTAAGAAGAAGTATAGCCTTAACTTCGGTGTGTACTTTAGCCCCGCAGAAAATCTCTGTTATACTTCAATGAAAAAGTTCCAAGATAAATATGGCGTAATTAAAGGCGTATCTGATAAAGACTTTTTCACTAATTCAACCCACGTTCCAGTGTGGAAAGATATTAGCGTCTTTGAGAAGATTGATATTGAATCACAGCTTGCTTGCTATTCTTCTGCTGGTTGCATCACTTACGCAGAATTTGAATCTTCTTGTAAATACAATCTCGACGCTTTGGAAACTGTAGTAAATTATGCTATGGACAAGGATATTCCTTATTTCGCAATTAACGTGCCAAACGATCAATGTATGGATTGTGGCTTCTGCGATGAGATTGGCGAATGTTGTCCTAAGTGTGGTGGCAAAAACATCAAGCGACTCAAGAGAGTAACAGGCTATCTAACAAATGACTATACTACCGCTTTTAACAAAGGCAAACAACAAGAAGTTGAAATGCGAGTAAAACACGATTCTTGCCTAAAGGAGAACAAACAATGAATACACTAATCAGACTATTTGACCTTGATGCAGAAACAGGTTGTTACAACGACTATGTATATGTACAATGGGGAGTGCCACTTGGTTCTCCCACTCCACGTGTAGGCGAATACATCTACACTTCGTCTAATGGTTGTGAAATCGCTCGTGTGGATAACGTTACCTATTCTTATAACGGCGACCATGTTATGATTGATTGTAATGTTACGCTTTTTAATTCTGACAACTAAATAACCCTTGACTTACAATACTTCTTGTGATATACTATCTATATGAACAAGAAGTATTGTTTTTTAAGGAGAGATTAAAATGAAGATTACTTTTGATGTGGACATTCACAATAACTACTTTAAGATTAACGGCGCAGAACAGTCTATCAAAGGTTGCTTTTTTCATCCTTGGAGTTGTCTGTCCCATTCTCTTGACAGCTATCTTTTTAACACTTTTCTTCGCTCTCTTAACGGCACTTTTAACAAGAACGTGTTCTGGTGTGACGAGGTTGAATATGCTGTACAATACATCTTGAACAAGAAATACACTATTTATCCTACGCGACATTACTTTAAGCGTATTTCTGAGCTTCACCTTCCTCATAATTGCTACAAAGCAATGCTTTGCGGCGAAGTAATCGAAGCCGAATTTGAACTTGGTAGCGTAATTAAGATTGTTACCCGCTTGCAGAATCGCAAGTTCCCTGATAAGGATATTTGTGCCGCTATCTCTTTGAACGCAGATGGAACTGCTGTTGTTCGTACCGTTTGGGTGAATAACCGCAATGACGAACACAGCACCATTCATAAAGAAAATTATGTACAACACTTATAAGGAGGAATCCCCAATGATTAAAATTGAAAACATCCAAACTTGTGGTTGGGAAGGCGCTTTCAGAGGTATGAGAGCACCGCTACAATCATGGGCTAAGTCAGACAGCTTCTTTTACCCAGACGGCACATTCTCTCTTGGTGAAGCTGACCTTAACCTTGCAAAGCGTCTTGCGAAGGCTGGCACAGAACACCGTAAGTTCCTACGCTTTATTCATGTTCAGATGGATATTATCATGCCCGCATATGTATGGGCTGAGTTTGACACATATAAGGTAGCTACTGCTCGTAATTCTTGTTCTTTTATGCACAAGGGTGTGTCTGAAGAATTTTATATGCTCGACTTCAATGTTGAAGCAATGACTTATCAAGACCCTATTCATGCTGAGTGGTGGCATAACACGATTGATGAATTGAACCGTCTGCGTGAAATTTATCTTGATACCAAAGACCCAGTTATCTTCCAAGAGATTCGTAATATGCTCCCACAAGGCTTTATGATTCGGGCAACCTACGATTGCTCCCTTGAAACTCTACTTAATATGTGTAAGCAGAGAGCAAATCATCGACTTCCAGAGTGGCGCGTATTCGTTTCCACCATGCTTGAAAAAATCCCTTATTTGAAAGATTTTTACGAAGTAACCATTGACAATAAGTAAATAACGTGATACAATAAGTGTGTACTAAAGAAAGACAATTAGTACACACTTATTCTTTTATATGTTAAATTTAAGGAGGAATCATTATGTCAATCATTCTGCCCAATCAAGTTCCCTTTCCTCAAGAACCTGACCTCAGTCATATCCAAGGCGGCAAAGGCAAAATCCCGCAGTTCGGTCAGACTATGCAAGTAGACCTTCCCCAGTTTGTACAGATGATGACTGCACAGACCTTTGAGATGTTTACCAAAGCGAAGGTCAAGGTAAAGATTAAGAAGATGAACGAGGACGCTATTATCCCCAAGTATGGTAGCGTAAAGGCTGGTCTGTGTGACCTTTATGCTGTTGAAGATAAGATTGTCCCCGCTGGCACTACCGCAGTTATTGGCACTGGCATTGCTTGCGAACCGCCAGAAGGATTTATGCTCAAGATTCGCTCTCGCTCTGGTCTTGCAAGCAAGGGTATTATTACTGTAGGCGGCGAAATTGACGAAGATTATCGCGGAGAAATTAAGGTAATTCTCCTCAATACTTCTGGCACAGACTTTACCATTGCCAAGGGCGACCGTATTGCACAGATGGAACTTCGCAGATACCAACAGATTGACTTCAACGAAGTAAAGAATTTGAGTGATACAGAAAGAGGAAATGGTGGACTTGGCAGTACGGGCAAATAAGCGCATGAAGCTATGATTTATCCCACACTACATTTCAACTATAACAACTCTGGTTACGCCGTCATTAAACTTGTTGACACCCACCTTCCAGACGGAAAAGCGTCACTATTTAGCATGATGTTTGAAAACGATGAAGAAACAATAATAATGTTTATGAATCTTCTATCCACTTTCATTGCTCAAGCTAAAATCTTCTATGAAAAAGGTTGGTATGATGGATTTGATGATGGATTGTTAGAGTCTAATGACGATGATGAAAAAAATAGGGGAACGGAATAAACCGCTCCCCTAAACGAAAGGAAATTTATATGAATATCAAACGTATAATTGCTGGCACATTAGCTGGTGTAACCATTCTATGTACTTCTGGTTGTCGTCAGAGTACTCGCGTTGCATACAACATTTCAAAAGAAGCCGATAATTTTAACGTAACTCGTAGGCTTGAAGTCATTAACGCTCGTACCGACAAGCCTGTATTCGAACTTATTGGTAACTTTGCCATTTCAAACAACGATACCAACGAACTTGAAGTCACGGTAGAAATTGGACAAGGCGTTTACAAGAAGCACCTTGTATATCTTAACGATTGGACGATTTACGTTGTTGAAGATGTAAGTGGCGCTTACGTTGACAAGTATCACTACGAAGTCAACTTCCTGCCAGAAATGATTGCACCTGTAACCATCACCTCTAATGATTAAACAACTAAAGGAGAATAACCATGACAAGTTATGAAGTAATTAAGAATCTTGAATCTATGTTCATGTATCTCAACGACCACTATTTTGAAAACGCCCTCCCACAGCCCTACATCACCCTTACAGTAGGCGCAAAGAAGAATGGTAATAACCTTACAGGATGTTTCTGGGAAGATACTTACGTTAATGTCAACGATGATACCGACATTAAGTATGAAATTAGCATTGCTGGTGAACGCCTTGGTGACGGCATCTATCAAACTGCTGAAACCCTTATGCACGAGATGGTGCATCTGTACTGCAAGGTCAACCACATCATTGAATGCAGAGGCAAGTCCCATAACGCAAAGTTCAAGAAGGAATGCGAAGCCCGTGACCTTATCTGTGACAAGGCACAAGGCATTGGTTGGGGACATACCGAAGCAACTCCTACTTTCTGCGACTTTATTCAGTCCCTTATTGATGACGATATTGTTGACCCGCATATCTGTGACTACACTCGCAACACCACTTTCCCAGAAGTCAACCCCACACAGAAGAAGTCTTATGTTTGCCCTGGCTGTGGTGTAAAGGTAAATGCAAAGGTAGATACTGCTATTGCTTGCCTTAACTGCTATACAGCGTTTGATTATTGGGATATGACAGACCCAGATGACCCCAAGATTATCTCTGATAATAACAATGGTCTGGCGTTCACTGAAGAAGGTTGGTACGGTCAGATGTTTGGTGTTGATGATAATGAAACAGACTCTTAAAAACTTCTTTGATACCATTTCACGGTATCGTTGCTTTAACAAAATAAAGAAAGCGGAAATCGTTCAAAAGAAGGTGAATATTATCCATGAGAATCTTAATTGATGTAGACGGCGTAATGTTCAACACTCAGGAAGCGTTGCTCAAGCGCCTCAACAATCGCTATGGTACAAGATACACTCTTGAAAACGTGACGCATTATCATTGGTTCGAGAATGTCTATAAGAATATTAACCCTTGGGCTGAACTTGAAGATGAATGTTTCTGGGAAGAAGAAGTATCATTGATTGACGGCGCAAAAAATGCTGTAGAATATTTTATGAATCAAAAGCATGATATTTACTTTGTTACTGCTTCTAATGTGTTTAATCCTGCTCTTGGTGCTAAGCTGTTTTGTTTAAAAATTTTTATGGAATTTACAGACAAATGGCTCAATAACCACATTATCATTACACAGCATAAAGAATTGATGCAAGGTGATGTTCTTATTGACGATTGCGCTGAGAACATCCACAAATGGATTATGGCTTCAAGCACTCACAGATTTGGCTTATTATTCAGTCAGCCGTGGAACAAGGATAATGAATATAATCTTTATCCTTTCGCGTCTTGGTCAGAAATTGAAAATACCCTTTCCGTCTAAAATAACAATCGAAAAAAATAGGGAACTTAGATAGATTTATCGTCTATTTAAGTTCCCTATTTTTATATATTAACCTTGAGGATTTTCGACAAGTTCAATATTCACAGTTTGGTCTTTGTTGTTTACAATGGTAATGTGCTTACCAGTATATCCGTCTTTCTCTACATTAACGCCATAACTATCGCCAATACCACTTAGCAAAAATGTCTTGCCATTTTCTTCAATAGGTTGAATTTCAACATTATCAGAATCAACAACCTTGACACTTGCAGTTACGGGGTCTGTTACAACAGTCAATACAAAACCATCTTGTAGATTAACCTTACCTTTAACCAGCTTAAAGAACCGACCATCAAGACCAACACCACAGTTGCCCTTAACAATAATAGGTTCACCAACATCTTCACCATCAACTGTATGAAGTGTAACAACTTTACGACCATTAACAATAGTAGTGGCAAACAGATTGCCATCCCATAGCTGACCACAAGTTGATACTGCTTTACTTACATCAACGGTTTTAGCGCCAGTGTCGCAAATAACACCATTTAGCAACTTTAGACCTTCGCCCAAAGCAATACCACCACAGTATTTAGCCATATATCTTCTTCCTTTCTATTAAGCCTTATCCACCCAAACCAAAGCGCCGTTTACAATACCCAATACCTTGCCATTATCAGCTTCAGTAAATGCAGGTAGAATAGCGTCTACATAGGCTTTGGTTACAGCTTCGTTATTTTCAGTGGGTGTTCCAGTTAGCTTTAGCTTGCCAATCATAGTCCCGCCAGATTTAAGAATAGCACTCGCTTGAATCGCTTGCGTTTTGCCATCAACATAAGACTTAGAAGTAGCATGAGATTCAGCGGTAGGTTCGCCAACGCTTACAGGCACATATTCTGCTTGAGTATCAGCTTTAACAAACGCCGCGCTACCATCATTCACACCAGTTAAACGAGGTGCATTTGTGCCCGTAGATTCTATTGTAGACCCAAGAAACAAAGGGGCAGGGCCATCTGTACTAATTCTGTGTGCATTAACAATACCATGCTCATTCATGTTAAGGTCGCTATCTACCTTGCCATCTACACCCAAAACACTACGGTCATCAACGTATTTCTTGGTAGCCGCATCTTGTGCGTCAACAGGGTCAAGCACGTCTGTAATTTTATGATTATTCAAACTGACTTCGGATTCAATAGCCATGCCACTATCTGTATTACTAATGGATTTAACACCCATGATGTTGTTACCGTTCATGTACAAGTTTCCAGTCATAGGAACGCTACCGTCTGCCTTAAAATCACCACTACCACCGCCAACGGCTTGACCGCCCTTCAAATTAAGCACTGGTCTACCAAGATTGTCTTTAGTATATTCAAATTGCTTGGAGTTAAACAAATAGCCACCATCAGCGGCTTTAATTGTATCAGCCATTGTAATCACTCCTTAATTTTTATTTTTAATAAAATTTATTACACATTGCCAAATAACAAAACAAAATTAACAGCAGTCGTAATTGGTGTCTTGGCATAAAATCTAACATATCCGTCAAAAGATTCAACTTCGGCGTTTAGACTATTCCAAGCCAACTGTTCATTTGTTCTGTTATTAGTCCAGACGGGCATAACAATGGGGTATTGAGATGAAGTCATGTCAGCTATGGTTATTTGCTTGTAATATAGACTACCACTTTGTTGTACCCATCCACTTGTCGCCAAATTACCACTATATTTCTTGTTATAATATGATTTAGGGTCAGGAATGTCAATCGTGACCGCACCTGTTTGACCATTAACAGAAGTAACAGGCGCTTCACTTAATTTGCTATCAAGTTGTGTCTGCACATTGCTTGTTACACCATCAAGATAACCCAACTCAGTAGATGTGACTTCACTCACAGCCACCTTACCGCTACCATTTGACACTAAAACACGATTAGCAGTAAGATTATCTTCTGTAATAGTGCTTGCGCCACCAACAATTTTATCTTGCTTTGAAGTTAAGGCTTTGGTTACTTCAGCTACATTGGTTTTAAGTGTTGCAATATCACTTTGCGCTGTTTCCATGTCTGAATCCAACATGGCAATATTATCTTCATTAGTAGCCACGCGAGAAGTCACCGCATCAATATCTTGTTTACGAGGAATATCAAGGTCGTCTTTGTATAAACCTAAATTCTTCATTTTATTCTCTCCTTTATATAAAAATTTCCCTCTTTCACTCTAAGGCAAAAGAGGGAAAGGAGACATTAACCAATAGCAACAACACGATACTTGCTTGCTTCAAGAGTGCCAGCGGAAGTTGTATCGTTAATTCTGATTGTAATAGTATAATTTGTTGGATTAACAGCAACATCAGCTAACACCATTTCATTACTTGTTACTTCGTACAAATTAACAAGTATAGCCGAATTTTGAATACCATGAACGCTTGAATCAATTATCCAAGTAAACGAACCACCTGTTGCAGTTAGTTCTTCGTTAACAGCAGCATACTTATGGACAACTTCGTGCATGGGTTTCCATACAGGCGGTTTATTAGCGCCAGCAGAAGTCAAAATTTGACCTTCAGTGCCACTATCAGCAGGAGCATAGAAAGATGGGTCTTTTACAGCCACGTCATTTAGCGTGATAGTGTTATTAGTAGCACCCGTGTCAATACCATTCAGTTTAGTCTTGTCAGCACTGGACATAGCACCGCCAGCCGTAGTTGTAGCAACAGCTAACTTAACGCCATCTATGCCAACACTCAAACCATTGCTTGCGACAATCTTGACGCTAATTTTATTAGAATCATCAATAGTAATACCATCACCCGCGCTATATACAACAGCCAAGGACGCAACATTCAAATAAATGTGACTTTCAGAGCCTTGACCGTCTTTAGCGTTAATGGTAAAATCAATATATTCAGTACCAGCAGGAAAACCGCTTGCGTCATCACCAGTTGCAGTTTTTAGTTGAGCATCCTTAACAAGATAATCTTTTGGAATATCAATAGGAGTACCAACATTCTCTCCATTCTTAGTCAAATGATAAGTAGCGAAAGCATCATTAGAAGGCGCTTCTGCTTTTACCATAGAGTATGTATCACCCGCAGGAATAGTTACCATTAGACCATCTGAAACAAGGGTAGCGGCATTTCCTACACCCTTAGACAAGTTAATTCCAACGGTAGGATTGGTCGCTGTGCCACCAATAACAACACCTTTATTACCTTCTCCAACAGAAGCAACCTTATTGTTAGCAGAAGATTGTGCGTTTTGTGCGGCAGTTAGGGCTTCACTTGCGGCTTTCTTTGCGCCATAAACAGTAGCCTTAGTAGAATCATCGGTTTCTATACCGAGTACATTTAACGCAGAACCAGCGGGGTCAGCACCAATAGAAGCAGGAGTGATTGTTTGTTCTGTTACGTTGGTGATATGACCCGCTTCATCTACTGTAACTCGAGCAACTTTAGAATTAGAGCCATATTGTCCAGCTTCAACACCCGAAGTCTTATGTCCAATAGTAACAATCTTGTTTGCACTGTCGCCCTTAACTTGTGCCCATTTATTACCAGAACCAATAGACACCGTATCAGTCTTGGCAGTCGCGTTAATTTTAACATCAGTGGTACTACCTGCTACATCGGTTGCTACCATGCTTTGTTTTGGCACATTGACAACACTAAATGCGTTCTGGTTGACTTCACCGCCACCCGCAACAGCATCCTTAACAGCGGTATCAAGTGCTTTAAGAGCGGCTTCAAGTGTCATACCGTTGGTTACATATCCAGATTCAACGGGCGTTAAGCCGTCAAGCGTCAACTCAATCGTCTTAGTGGTTGTTACATTTCCAGTCGCGTCAAGACCTGTGATAACAGCGCCAGTGGAAGAATCTTGACTATACAACACGCCAACAGGTTTCCACTTAGTTCCATCATACTGATAAATAAAATTATCTCCGCTATTAAAGTAAATCTGACCCTTTACCGCGTTTTGAGGAGGAGCACCCAAGGGCTGAATTACTGCGTTTTGAATTTCATTTTTATTGAGATTGACATTACAAAGTATGTTCATTAAATTTCCTCCCTTTAGTTACAAAATGCTTTACCGCTGAAAGGAACAGTAAAGGTGACAACCACATTATTGGCATCTATATAACGAATATCGCCAACAACAATATTATTTGCGCTATCCACCACAATTACAGAAGGATATTTATCTAAATTATGTTGGATTTCCCAAGTATCGCTTTGAACATTTTGATAATGCACATAAGTTTTGTCACCATCAATCTTAAAATCCTTACTTGATTTATCGCCCTCTAATACCACTCCGTTGATAGACGGCTTATTAGATAGCTTGTTATAGTCACTTTCAGTTTCACTAACAATACCCATATTAGCATTAAAATGGCTTGAATTAGAAAAACAAGCGTTAAATGTTCCACAAGTGCCTTTTTCGTCCGATATAATAACAGGAGAGTGATTTACCATTTATCATCACCCCTCAAAGTGTTAGAAACAGGGATAGCCCAAATGATACTAACAGGCTTTTGTCCGTTCTTGGTTGTTATTAAAATCTGAATATTTACTTGGTTTGCGGTAAATGACATTGTTTCTTCTTGGGTCAAAGAACAAGATAATACTCCTTGTTGTTCAACTACAATATCCGCGCCACTTTTATCAACTTTTCCTGCGCCAGAAGTAAACATAATATGAGAATTATCTAAATCAATTATATCTGTGTCCAAACAAACGTTGAAGTTAAATTTTGGTGTTGCGCCACGAAATACAATATCTAAATCCTTACTGCAATCTAAATTACAAGTAACAGCCAAAATTATCACCCCTTTTCTTTATCGAGTCCAATATACTTGTACCTTAAAATCCACTTGTGGTCTTATGTTGCAAGTAAATCTTATTGCATTATCAATAGAAAAAGCGCCTGTAATTGGATTGATACAATTAAACGCTTTTTCTTGCTGTTTCATTTGCTCTGTTGTTCCTTCAAGAACTTTTGTTATAATAGGAGTGTCAGAAGATAAAATCCCTGTAACATCAACCGTTTGCTGTAAATTTTCGTTCCAATTTATTGCACTCAAAGTAATAACTTTTATAAACACTTCGCCAAAATCAGCATCAATTACTTGGTTGGAAAAAGTTTGGGGGGATAATGTGACATATCCATTTGAAGTTTTCACCTTCATAGTAAATCCTTTATTCGCCATTTTTATTCACCCCTTATTCCATAAAACACCAAAGCAATTTTGATTGCATTTTCTGGCATCATATTTAATCGAGTTATAATTACTGTCCCATCAATAACTTGCACTTGACTAAGGGTATTATAATCTCTTTTATCTCCGTTTAGTAAATGCACTTCAAACGGCGCATTAACAATATTAGCGTTTGTTTGAATTGATATATTTTGTGTAACTCCGTTAAAAGCAGGAACTTCAACTTCTATAATTTGCGTCTTACGAAAATTTTCTCCGTCAACAATAGCTCTTACAGAAGTTCGAGGAAACAAGTCAACATATTCATTGTTTTCTTTATCTGAAAGACGAAATTTTATCAACTTACTTCCTCCTTATCTAATTAGAATTTTTATCGGCAAATTTTCTGTTATTGAATGGTTCGCGGTAATAACAATTTTGCCGTTAGACACTACAACACTTTCAAGAAAATTATATTGTTTCCATTGTGCTTCAGTCATCGTGCTTTCTGGCAAAATATTAACAACAGAACCTTCAGTAAAATGTGAATTGCTTATTTCTATTGTTTGGTTATTCCATTCAGACTGTGTTATAATTATGGAATAATCATAACCTTTTACTGAATATTGTTCCATATCTACCAAATCAAAAACAGTATTTGGGTACATTTCTTCCCAACTACCATTTTCATGATAAACCATAAAAGTTCCAACAATAGAACTATTACTAACATAAGTATAAGGGTCTAATTTTGTCTTAAACCAAATTTTACCTTCAACCAAATTTTCTGTTGGTGCTTCAGCCCCCACAAAAATATTGCCTTTAACAACTTTTTGATACAAAAGCCAATTACTTTCATCGGTTGGTGCAACGCCTACATTAGTTTTAATTGCAACGTATATTTGATTTTGATATACTACAATATCATTAACTTGATAGCTTTTTGTACTCGAATAATCATATTGTTGACGAACATTAACACCAGAAGCGCCTTGTTCGCCTTTTAGCCCAACATACAACCAATAATTATTGTCTGTAGGCAATGTTCCTTTTGGAATTTCTTGCAAAGCCATGTACATATCTTTATTATATGAAACAAAATTCATTTCTTTATATTCTTTAGAAGAATCATAAGTTTCCATATTACGATAATTATCTATTAAACTTTGCAAGCTAATTGTAAGGTCAGATAAATAATTTATTACACCATTTCCATATAAATTTTCAATGGTTAAAATTCCTGTTATAATAGTATTTACACTATCGCCAATCCAAGACTTGCCACGAAATTGTGCTTGATTATTAGATAATAGCTGTAATGCTTGTGCATAATTACCAACAGACATATCCGCTTCAAACTGTGAACGTAAATCCACATCTGATAATTGAATATCTTGATATTTCATCCATGAGAACAAAGTATTAGGGTTTGCCATAAAACACGCCCCTTACATTGTTCCGACAATCAAGTTTCCTTGACTATCATACGCTTCAAAACCAGCAGCAATGTTAGAAGCGGTTGCGGGATTTAACAAAGGTTCAAGTTTATAATATTGAGTAGGATTATCAGAAGTATCAAACCACAATTCGCCTTCGTTTTGATTGGTTGGTTGAGTATCTTGAATAGGGTAAACAGTTACCACATATGGCATAACTAATTTCCAAATAGCGTCATTTGTACCCGGTTCTACATTTGAATTATTTGCCAAAGATTGCCATAAAGCGCCATTATGAGTTACCGCATTGTCTTTCTGATAATCTTCGCTTGACGACCATTTGGCTCGATATGATAAACCAATACCAGAAATACCTTGTTTACCTTTCTGCGTCAATACTCGCCAATAATTACCATTGGTAGGAGCGATTCCACTATCCATATCTTTAAGAGCAATATAAATATTAGAATTATCTCCGATAGAATATAATACAAGATTGTTCTTTTTATAAGTTGCGTTACTATCCCATTCACCAATATAGCCAAAATTATCAATCAATGCTTTCCATGCTTCTTGTCGCTGTTCAATATCGCTACTAATGTCAGTAGAATAAAAACGTTCAATAGCAAGAATTGCTTCAGTCATTTTATTCAAATCACTGGACTGAATAATTTTTTGAGTGGCAGAAGGTATTTGCGCTAAATACTGTGTTGCCAATGTTTGATTGCCAGCATACATAGCATCTGTATACCCTTTAATCAATGCTCCGTCTGAAGCGCTAATATTCAAAAATGTCTTAAAAGCTGTATCAACACTATCAGGGAAAGTCGTTAGAGAAAGGTCAGGATAACGAGTTGACATATTACACCACTCCTTCCTTAATTTTTAACAGCGCCAGCAATAAATTTGCCAGTGCCGGCATTTTTGTAAAATTTTAACTCTACGCCATCATACATACCAATTTCACCAGTTTCTTTATGGCGAGCAGGAATAAGATTGCGTACAGCGTTGTCATCATCATAGATAACAAGACTATGGATTCTTACACCCTTAGTCTTTAGGTCAGCTTTACCGCCTGTATTACAAGCAAATATATACAAACTATTAGCGCAAGTAAACACGCCTGTATATGCGATTGTAATTACTTTGTCTGTATTCAAAGTAGTTACATTATCGTCCTTATCCACTGTAAACTGCTCTTCAAAATTTACATCTGTAGCAAATTCAGCATAAACATTGGCGTATTCCGTGCGATATTTTTTATCATTGGTACGGAATGTATAGTGTACTGTACCGTCCGCAGAATCACGAGCACCAAACAATGCGCCTTCTTTAGTATTTGGATATTGGCTAACCTTGGCATAAACACGAGTATCTTGCTTTGGATTAAACCCAACATCAATCCACTGGTCGCCATCAGACTCAATGTATTCAAGCAATTCATAATCTGTTTCAGCTTCATTTTCGCCATAATATCTTGCCATAGTAATGGTCATATTATCTGTTGGAGCAAGACCTTGCTGAATTGAAGTAATAAGATACTTACGCTTTTCGCCATTGCGATTTAATGTGTATTCAACAAGCATATTAACATCAAGCCAATATACAGGAACACAAGTCAATGTTACAGTATCGTTCAGATTGGTATGAAGCCATAATTCATATTTAGCGCGTTGCAACGCTAAATCATCTGTTAAACAATTTGCATAATCTCCATCATACAATGGTAATCGAATACGCCCTACTGACCCATTTACATAATATGGGCTTTTTTCATTTGTATCTTCAACAAAACCATACGCTTGCAAATGCCCAAGCCACCGCCAATAAGTTGTTTTGTACTGAACACAAAAATAAACATCGCCTTCTTCAGCAACGATATTGGTATCAGTACCGTCATCATTTTTAATCGGCAATGCAGTAAGGTCATTGATTTTTAACTTTGGCGCAGTTAAACCTTTGTTGTTTTTCATTGTAAAACCATATACCACGTTTTCAGCATAAGCTGTTACATCTTCAATAGTTAGCTTGATAATGTTATCGGTAACTTCTGCTGTATCAGAATAATGTGCCGGGTCGTGAGTTCGTCCCCACACTTCAATACTATTCTTTACATTTTGAAAGTCAACTTCAATCTTTTCATTAGTAACGATTGGAATAAACGTAGTATCATCGACAACAACAGGGTCATTTTCACCAGTCGGTTTACGTTTATAGAAAAATGTGCCGTTTACATCAAAATACATCTCATAATATGGGTATATATCCCTTAATTCCGACAATAAATCATACACTGTTGAACCTTGATTAAATTCAAGGTCTGTAGGAATTACACTTGGGAACGGCGCTTCTTCAACAATGTATTGAGTAAATCCGCCTAAAGCTAATGTATCAATTATTGTTTGACGAATATTTTCACCAGCTTTAAGCACAACAGGAATGCCCTGTAAATAACCGTTTCGTGTGCCAGTTAGCTTTGCCATAAGGTCAAGCAAACTAAAAGATACTGTATTAGTTTCTGGCGCGTATTCATAACTTGGAGCGTCAATAATATAAATGCCACAATTTACATATTCAATCTCGCCAGTTCGCATTGATTGTGTGCCGACAAGCAAACGAATATATTTATCAAGCCATACTCTTGCGCCACTGGCTACTTCAAAACTGGTATCTTTTATCGCAAGAACAATACTCGCTGTTCTTCGCACATCGGCGGTAGAATCAATAGATATACTACCAGAAGTACAAACTCCTGATATTTCATCTACAGTTTGAAATTGATAATTCAATAATTCAACCTTAATAAAACGAGATTGAACCGATTGAACAGAAGTTTGAAATTGTGCAAGTGTTACTGGCATATTTCTTCCTCCTTATGATGGCGCGTCAATAATGCCATTGTAATACAAATCGTTTTGGTCATCAGCATTACCAATCTCCGTCCATGTAATAGTCATAGAAGGCACGCGCAAACCAGAAGATTCAGCATAAGAAATCTGAATATCATCAGTAATAGCTACCAACCACTTAGCGCCAGTCCAATCGCGCAAAATCTTTGGCTTTTTGTCAGCAAGAAAATCCTTGAGTTTACGCTTCTTTTCGTTAGTCTTTGCGCTATTTATAACGCCAGTATTTTCAAAATCATCATCAAGTACAATACCAGAGATAGAGCCAGTGTCATAACTTAGCAAACCATTAGAAATAACAATAGGATATTTTCTGCCTAATGGTTGGAACGTACCTACATTAACCTTGCGTGCATTTGTGCCATATTGCACATCATATAAAAATCGGTAGCAAGTATCAGCGTCACCAATAAATACGCCTTCAAGGTCGGACATAATACTGTTAATGATATAATCGCCTTCGGCGTTATTCAATACTGGGACAAAAGCATATTCATATTCTACGCCATGCGTATTTGTCCTATCTTCAAAAGCAAAAGATAGGTCAGATACAGAGTGAACAGGAACAGATTTTAACGTCAGCCAATCAAACGTACCACGAACACGGCGCTTAATCTTGACTTCGGTAATCTGATTTAGAGCAAATTCTACATTACCAGCTTCAATGTTGCCATCAAATGTAGCATCCATAATAGTATCATAGTCCCAAACCGTAGGAAGTGAAACATTAAATGGTTCAGATACATTCTTTGTTGCACTGAATTGGTCAAAAATAGCATTTGTTACTCTTGTTGTCTTAATATCATTAACTTGTGCAGGAGTTGGATTTAAGCAATCTTGACCTGCAAACGCACTTAGTCCTATAAACTGAAACATAAATCCACCCCTTTCTTATTCTACAATCGCAAAATGTGTTTGATAAATATTGTTAATTCGTCTTAGCCAGAAACAATAATATGAACTGTCTGGTAAAATATCAAGATAATCACTAAAGATATAATACTTCATTCCGCTTATAGATTCAACATATACTTCCATATATGCTTGCTTATCTTGAGTGGTTTGGTCTTTATATCCTTCTCGATAGTCTACAACAACAGTTTGACCATTGGTATTACTAAAACGAATTAAAGTTGAATTTGGATTTGCACCTCTAAACCATAATTTTGTTGTAAAATCATTGGAAATATTGTAACCTTGATTCCATTCAACATAACTGTTATTTTGGCGTAAATCCACTTCTTTATCATTTATATATGTCGGTGGGTCGGGTTGACTTACACCTTCAATCAAAATCATATTAGAAGTAACAGTAATATAACCATCTTTGCAATGATTTTCAAGTTCTATCTGTGAGTAAATACTTGGATTGATATATCGTGTATTAAACCGTACTTGCCCTGTCGTTACTGTAGTTCCATTGATTGTTAAGCCAACAATTTCAATAAAGTATTCAGTTGTATTCTCAAAGCCATTAAACAAATAACTGCCATTATAAGGGGGTACACCATCTTCTACATATATTGTTCCAGAAGTAGAAATCAACGTCTTTGTACTATTATACAAATTAACCACATAACTGTTTAATCTTTCATTCTCTGCTTGAGTGTAACTAAACTCAAAGTTAAATGAAGCATTATCAATAATTGACGTAACAGGAAAATTTGTTATTACAATACTTGGAGCAGAATAGCACCAAAACTGAATAGGAATAGATTCTGCTGATTCTGTTCCATTACCATCAATCACGGTAATAGTTGCATTATAATAGTTACCATTAGTTAAAGAGCCAGCAGGTAACGTATGCTCAAACTTGAAAGTAGTTTGTTGCTGTTGATAAACAATCGAATTATCGCTTTGTTTTCTAATGGTTAGCTTGTTCGCTGTAACTTGAGCGCCAGACCCATATACAGTAAACGTAAAGGTATGAACCTGTGTAGCGTCAAACGCAACCTGTGTATTTAACACTGGTCTTGGTAAAGCCATTGCCATACCTCCTTATATAAAAAATGTTAAATTGGCGTTGCCTTGGGGAATAAACACCTTGACAATTTTTCCGGCTTTTGCTTGATTGTCGCCATATTGTTTGATAGAATGAACTTGTCCATTATATCTGACTTTCCAATTAGTTCCATCTTGGCTAACAACAAAACCATCATAAATTTTCGTAGTATTGTTAATCGCTTCTTTAAGCAATAGATTAAAGCCTTCAAGCATAGCTTGTACAGCTTCTTGATTCATTTCATCCATAACGTTCTCCTATATAAAAGAGGGGTGAGCATTATGCTCACGCCCTCCCCATAGTCGTTTTATACTGCACAACATTACGCCAAAAATTGTTCTTGAGATAATTAGCAAAACCTTCACCGTCCACAACGTTGGGCAGAGAAGGATTAAAGTTTTCTATGCAAATTGTAACACCAGACTGGTCTTTCTGAACATTGGCAAACGCAGAAACAATATCACTTGGTTTAGTTTCGCCCCATTCCCATAGATTAGAAGTCAAGTCGTGTGGAATGATACCATCGCCTTGATTTAGAACTTGAAGTTCAGCGCCTTCTTCACCTGTAAGGGCTATACCACGAGGAGCATATTTTGTGCCCGAAGCACGCTTTGAGGTTGCTTTAACCGTGTGAGTTGTTCCGTCTTTTGTTTTAATAGTGGTAGAACCGTCTTTATTCTTAGTCCACTTAGAACCATCGCCGCCAACCATTGTAGAACCCGATGGCGCACTATTGACAAAACTTGTGCCTTTGTTTGTAGTAATAGTATATCCCTTATCAGAGCTAATTACACTATTACTACTGCTCGAAGAAGAACTTCCTTTACTTGAAGAAGAACCACTACCAGTTCCTTTAAGTGCGCCAGTAGCAGTACCGATAATTGTTCCAATTACACCGCCAAGAACACCACCAGTTGCAGTGCCTATAACTGAGCCGATTGCACCGCCAGCAGAAGCACCAGAAGATACTTTATTAGAATCTACTGTTATATCTTTTTCCGCTTCAAGTTCAGCGTTAATCTTAGTAAGTTCTTGCATATATTTCTTATATTGAGAAACATAATCTTCAAGATTACCAAGACGTTCTTTCCAGTTTTCTGCTTCAAGGTCAACACCAAGTTTTTGAAGAACATTAAGACGTTTTTGTTCTTTCTCATATTCAGAAACAACATCAGACCATTCATCTTTATACTTTTCCCAAGCATCAATCTGGTCATCAATAGCTTTTAGAGCGGCTTCTTTTTGCTTTTCGAGATTTTCTTTTTCTCTTTCAAGCGCTTGGTCGCGTTCAATTTTATCAAGATTAGCTTTAGCTTCAGAAACTTCATCTATGTCGTTGATATACTGGAATCGACCGTCCTGATAAACCATAACTTTAGTGGAACGAGCACGAGCCAAAGCATCAAGTGCTTCTTCCTTTTCAATTTGGTCATCAAGTTCATCGTTCGCTTTTTCAAGAGCGTCAATTTTATCGTCCCAGTATTTTTCAACCGTATCGCGCTCTTCTTCCAGTTTGTCGATTTCTTCTTGAGCTTTATCGGCTACAAGGTCAAACAAATCTTCGTAAACATCTTGCCAATCTTCAAGGCGTTTTTTCTCTGCCTCTTTAGCTTCTTTCCACGCTTTTTTCTCTGCTTCGGCGGCTTTCTTTGTAGCTTCCTTACGCTTTTCAAGATAATAGTCATAAGAAATAAGTCCATTCTTATACCATTCATCCATCCATGCTTCTACACGATGCCATGCTTCAATCTCAGAGTCAGCACCCCAATCTTCAAGGTCGTTGCGGTCATCAATATAATCTTTAGATTCTTGATAACGTTCATCAAACGCTTTCTTCTGATAAGAAGTTATGTCATCTTCTACTTGCCACCAAAGTTTTTGCAGTTTACGAATTTCTTCTGAATCATTATTGAAACCTTGACTACGCCACCAATCAGCTTGTTGTTGAATCTGCTTTTGATAGTCGCGATTCATCTTAATGAGCTTTTCGTAAGAAGCGCCATTCTTTTCAGCAAGGAAAATATGATGTTCGGTTACATCGTTGGCTTCTTCAAAGGCTTCCTTCTGTGACTTTTGAGCGTCAGTAAGCTCATCCGTTGCGTCCGCATTAGCAGACGATGCAGAAGCATTTGCAGATTTGGCAGAAGTGTTAGTATTAGTAGCAGACGTATTAGAATTGGTTGCTTTGGTGTTTGAAGATGTAGCTTTTGTAGCTTTAGAGATAGAAGCAATATTTTCGCCAGTATAACGACTGGTAATATCGCCTATTTTAACATCATGGCTTGCGTTCGCGACACCAGTACCACTTGCAGTAGTTCTACCACGTAAACCACCATCATATCCATTAAGCTCACCTTTGCGAATCATCTCTGTTGCATCAGCGGGAATAATGGTATCACCTTTGTTTACTTTTACAAACTCTGCACCATTTTCACCAACGAGTTCTTTTTTACCGTCCTTGGTAATACGAAACTCCGCGCCTTCTTCACCAACAAGAGACATTCCGCTTGATTGAGCACGCATAGGTTGCGTACCTTGTAATCCGCTTGCATAAGCAGGAGTTTGACCAACAGCGGTTGTACCTGTTTGTGTATATCCTGATGGAATAGTTGGCAATTTCCACTGTGTTGTGTCCACTTTAAACTTTGCAACAAAAGTGTGGTCTAATTTAGAAGCAGAGTTGTATAAATTGTCTACTTGTCCTTGAGTAGTGGCAGCATTGTCACCTGTCTTTTTAATACCACTTTGAATACTACCCAAGTTTTCACTGTTTAAATTTTGAGTGGCGGTTTGAGCATTGTTGGTTGCTGTTTCATAGTCGTTCATACCTTGAACAGCAAGACCCATATCAGAAGCTACTTCAGCACCTACACCATTGATAGCAATTTGAGTGGTGTTAAGTTTGGTTTCTACCGAAGTTTTAATTGCATCAGCAAATTCTTGACCAACACCTTCAGCAGCAGAAGCGTCAACGGTAACACCTTCAAACAAATTAGATATAATTGTTTGTCCAGCATCGGAACTGATTATATCAGAATAATCCATACCGCCAAAGGCTTCAGAAAGTTGAGATTGAAAAGCTGATACTGCTTCATCTGTATTAAAAGTAATGTCGTCACCGTCAAGCGTGATGGCTTCGTCACCAAGAGCACTATTAACGCTATCTACAAGACCTTGTAAATCCCAATCACCAGATTCAGTAGTAAGGTTCTGCAAAGCCGTAGCAAAGCCCGTAAGTTCGTCAGCAGCAACATCTAACTCCCCACCAGTAAGACTACTAAAATCATAGTTAAAGGTCATATTAGTATATTTGCTTAGACCATTTAACTGTGTTTGCAATTCTTGTAAGCGGTCGGTGCGAATATCAACTTCACCAACAGATTGAAGTTGTTTTATTTCGTTTACGATAGCATCAATACTACCTGTGCCTGTAACACTTATTGCTTCATGTAAATTCTGAATAGTAGCCGTTACTGCGTCAATGGTATCACCCATTTGAAAATCAACAGTACCACCAAGACTATCCATAAAACTTTTCAGAACAGGGTCGCTTAGCCCAAGAACTTCAGACAATTTGCTAAAATCATTGATTGCGATTTGAAATGTACCGTCATCAAATTCTTGAAAATCAAGAAGTTTACCATACTTACTAATAGCGGTAGCAGAGGTGCTAAGTTCTTTTAAGCGGTCAAGAAGAAGGTCGCCTTGGAACACACCGTCAGAAAAATATTGTTCGATATTACCAGCAAGAGTTGCTTGACCCTCTGCCGCTTCTTGAGCGACATTACGGAAGTCAGACATTGCCGCATTTTGCTCGGTGATTTTGATAATATTTTTATCTGTCGTACCATAAATCCCTTGCAAAGAAGCATTATATGCTTGAAGATTGGTAATACCGTTTTCAGTAGATTGAGTGATGTAATCCATCATCTCATAAACTTCTTTTAATGGAGCAGAATAATCTGTATTCAAAGCATTTTCAAAATCAGAATATGCTTCTCCTGCGCTTCTAATATCGCCACTTAATCTACGAAATACTTCATCAATGTAAGAAACAGCCTCAGCGCCAGACATATTACTGATTTGAGTTGCTAACCAATCAGAACGGTTGCCTAAATCTTCTATTAAAGAATTAAGTTTCTCTATTTGAGACGAATCAAGACTTTCAAGCCATTCTTGCATAGAATCTGCATCTTTAGGCTTAATAGAAATATCGCCCAATTCTTTTAGTTTAGAAACAAGTTTGGAAGTTTGCTCTTCAACACTCGCTTCACTATCAGCAGTACCTTCGAGAACTTCTTTAATAGTGCCACCGTCTACTGAATCAGCCGCTTCAGCCATATCAATTAAAGATTGAATATATTTAGCTTTTGTGATATCGCCTGCGGCTTCAGCGGCAGATTTGTAATCTTCAAGTTCTGTAATAATACTTACAATAGAATCTTCCGCTTCAACAGCGGCGTCCTTAAAGTCAAGATTCTGGGTTTGCGTAAACTTGTGAATAGTTACTTGTAAGTCGCTAAGTTTTTCCTTGTAGGCTTTTTCACCAGTAAGAGTAACCGATACTTGTTCACCACGAATATTCTGTTGTTTCGTAGTATAGCGCATTTTATCGCCATAGGTACGTTCAAATTGTTCAGATTGGTCTTTCCAAAGAGCTGCTTGTTCTATTTTTAATTTTTGCTCTTGAAGTTGAATTTGACGCTCGACAAGCTGGTTTTGACGCTCAAGAGTATCGGCTTCAGTTTGAAGCGAATTATTCCAATCAGATGTTCCTTTTAAGCTATTGATTTCTTCGATTCTTTGCTTATTGGATTCAAGAGTAGAATTATATTCATCAATCTGAGACTTTGTATTGTTTATAGTGGTTTCTTTATCTGCAATAGATTGTGTTAATTCTTTATCTGATACATGAAGTTTATTGTAAATTGCAATAAGTCCTGCTATTGCGGCGACAGCTATTTTAACAGGTAAAGGAAGTGCAGAAATTGCACCAACAATATTTTTGATAGCAGAAACACTTGTGCTTGCTCCACTACTCAATCCAGAAAAAGAACTCCCAAGTTGAGAAATAATCCCTCCCAATCCAGAAGAAGCGGCACCCACTTCGGTTGCACCAGAAGTAAATTTGACGAATATTTCTGACGCTTTCTCAAAGATAGTATTCAATCCACCCATGGGATTTAATACTTTTGATATGTTTGCGCCAAACAAGTCAAGTATACCACTAATGCCATTTACTGTTAAATTAAATAGTAAAATTTTAGAAATGGCTTGACCTAAATCCGTATTAGCAAATTTAAGAATAGATGTACCTGCTTGTAGAAATCCCTTAACAAGGTCAGAAGAAAGAATGTTTGTTGCAAATTCTTGGAACTCCGCTTTAAGAGCTTGAACTTGCGCTTGCAAACTTTCCATATAGCGCTCATTCTCTTTGGTTGCTGAGCCAGCGGAATTTATCGCTGTTTCAGTCGCTTCAGTCGCATGACCAAAGTTATTCATGAGAGCAAGGAAAGCATTAAGCTGATTGCTACCCGCTGAAGTTAGGGCAATGTAGTTCTGTTGATTTTTGGAAAGAGAATCCCATTTTGTGGACAAATCGGAAAGAATATCATAAGAACTACGCATTTGCCCTTCGTTATCGTAAAGAGCGATATTCAATCCGTCATAAATATCAGTGAGTTTTTGTCCAGTATCACTGTTTGCATCAGTCACTTGAGACAATCTTGAAAAAATTGTATTAAGCGACCGTGAAGCCTTACTTGCATTACGAGTTTGCTCGGTAATGGCTGTAACCATACCAAGGGTTTCTTCCATTGAATTACCCATTGCGCCAGCAGTAGACGCAACATTGCCTAATGCTTTAGAAAGGTCGCCCGAAGAAACCGAGAACTGGTTTGCAACCTCGTTAACACTATCAATAATGGATGACGCATTATCAGCTTCTACGCCAAACGCAATCATTTGAGAGATAATAAACGATGCACTATCTCCTGCTGTGATTGCTTCATCACTTACATTTTGAAATTTAGCTGCAAGTGTGCCTAATGTTGCGGCATCTTGGTCATTAAAACCATTTTTACGAAATTCTGTAGTAGCGTCCAGCATTTCAGACGTTATTTGGCATTATTTCCATTTATTAAAAAAGTGTGTAATAAAATAAGATTCATCCATATAAACTCGCTTATTCCGACCTTTGCAATAAACTCCCAGACTAATCAACAAAGGAATAATTAGCCACCCTTCTTGGGTCAATAACAAAGTGTCAAAAGATATAAGCAAGCATACCCCCCAAATAAAATTCGGCGTGGTTGCTATTTTAAGAATAGCAAGAATACTAAAGATTACTACAAATTCTAACATAGTATCATCTCCTTCTGATACTATTATAGCACACACTTAAATAATGTCAAGACAATTCCATAAGATTTCTCTTACAGCCCGAATACTTCTTTTCCCTGTATTTTTGGAGGGAAGTGAACTTATACTCTGTTGACATATCCCTCATCAGGACTTCGCGCCCAAACTGCCATTTTATATAAATACTTTACACTATTGACATTTCTATATCAGCACTATACAATATTTATATCAATACTTAGGCGTTGCCACCATATATCATCCTTACTGTTTTTTGAGTTTCCATACCGTCACACTTAGGCATATCTCATCCTTATGTTGTGGTAGTAAGGCTCTTAGGCTTTCAAGGGTTTTGAACACTTCTCAGTGCATATTTACCATCTATACACTCCGGTTAGTATATCAGCCGGTACGACCTACTGTGCTACCTAAATCTTGTAATTGATTTACATACTGATTAAGCGATTCTCCACTAAGGTCAGATACTTTCTTAAATTCGGTAAGTGCATCATCTACTTCAAAAACTTGCTCTGAAATAGATTGATACACTTGCACCATTTGTTGAAAAGTCGTCATTAACTGTGCATAGGACTCGCCAGCCGCTACACCAGATTCAGTAAGACTATCTACTTGAGAAGCAGCTTCGCTACTTGCACTACCTAATTCTTTTACTTGAGAAGAATCAGCATTAACTTTAATAGTAGATTCTTTATTTAACCCGGAAGTAAGACTTTCAACAACTGATTTAGCTTCATCAGCATTAGCAGTAATCTTAATCGCTTGTGGTTTTTCACTAATTGATTTAAGAATGGCATTTATATCGGTTTTAGCACTTTCAGTATCTAAAGTCACCTTAATGTTTTTTAAAGCATTTTCAAGTTTAGACTTTATTTCTTGTACTTGACCATCAATACCAGTAGTTTTTAATTCAGTATCAATAGAAATCTTAAAATCTGCCATAAACTCACTCCTTCACTTTCGGGTTTTTGGCAAGGTGAACTTTGCTTATCTGTGAGTATGCTACCAAAATAGCATCAGCAATATCATCATCATTTTTCTTGCTACAAGGTGATACCCACTTTAATTCAAGACCGAAACGTTCATTTGCTTTTTCTATTGATTTTCTTTTCATTTCATCCCTACAAGTACCAGCTTTAGTACCATCAAAAAGTCCAATCGGACTTCTCCATGAGCTTGGTAAAATAAACTCGGTAGGAATATTCATAGAAGATGTTACTCCTAATAACATTCCTTGCACAGCACCAAGGATAACCAAGGTTTTATTACCTCGTTTACCCATCAAAGGAACATCTTCTAATATCACCTTATCAACATGATACTTCTCTAATAGTTGCTTAATGAAAGGCGCGATTTGCTGAGTGCGGTCGCGCCAATCATCACCATTAGGTCTGAAGCACCCATAATCAATAAGATCAGTACCATTGAATATACTCCATCCTACCGCAGTAGTTGAAGCATCAATACCACAATAAACCATAGTTATCCTCAATTCTGTACTATACCTTATTTTTATCTTTCTATTGGCAATCCTGCTTGTCTGCAACCTTGATAAAACCATTCTTTAATAGCATCTTCACCACAAGCGTTTAACAAGGCTTGCCAAGCATCGCGTGCTTGCGTCCAAGCACCTTCACCATAAATCTTACCTGCCAGACCTTGGTATACAATTTCTGCCAAATAAGGAACAGCTTCGTCAGTTAGGTTAGAATGAGCACTAATCTTGCTTGGGTCATATTCAAATGTTGCATGACCGCTTGCGCCAGAAGCGTTAGCTTCATCCTTCCATGCTTCTCGCAATTCAAAAGTACGATGATACATTTGAGGAGAATAAACAGCGTATACTATCTGATTAACAACTTGCTCATTCTTTTCCTTAATCTTTTCCACTGTATACTTTAACGCGCTTTGAATCGCAGGAGCGCATATTGCCATTAAGGCTTCAATGCTTGTTATCGCCATCGTTCATTGTCTTGCGTGCAAACTTCTGCACTACATTTTTTCCAACAGGCGTATCCATAAACTTGTTGATTTCTCCAAGAATTTGAGCAAGTGCACGCTGAGTAGATTCATGGTATTCAAGAGCATCATAAATCCTATAAATGTTGTCAACATGAAACGTTACTTCGTCAATAAGACTACACTGCAAAAGTTCATCATGTGTATACTTCTCAATTTCTTCCACGGTCATATCCGTAGCATGAACAAGAATTAGCATATCAATATTCTGTTGACGTTCAGCCCAAGTATGGAATTTCATAGTTGCGTCAACAATTTGCTGAATCTGAGCATACGTCAAATAACGATTGACGGTAACACCATACTTCTCAAGGTATGTAGTTTCTTTCTCTGGAATAATTGCCATTTCCTTTTAGTTCCTTTCTTTCGTTAAAAGAGATTAAAATGTTTTGCAACATAAGCACCAACAACCACACCAGTAAGAATAATTGTCGGTAAATTTGTTTTAATATAAGTCAAGAAATCAAACTGCCCTCTTTCTTCAAGGTCATCAAGTCGATTGTTTAATTTTTTGTTGGATTCTACAGAATTTTTCTGTAACATTTCAATCGCCTTTGACTGTTCGTCCATCTTTGCGTTCATTTGTACCATAGATAACTGAACAGCGTCAAGAGTAGCGTCCAATTTTTCACTTACCTTAATTTCTCTCTCTATCATTTCCTGCATAAACGGTCGGGTGCTTTCTAATTCTGTTACGCGAACAGACAGGTCGTTTACCTTATGATATAAGATACCGATATCATCTGCCATTTAGCAACCCTCCCATCATTCTTTCAGTCGCCATGTTCCATTTTTCAATTTTGTCGCTTTGACATAAAGTGGAACGTGGTCAAAAGGGTTTTGAACAATAATTGCTTGTTCTCCTATTTCAATATAAAGTTTGCCTTTTCGTTCTTGAATAACTCTGCGATAACCAGCAGGAATTTTGGCTTTTACCTTTTGTAGACAATCGTCAGGCATATACCTTGACGGTTTATATCCTTGGATTTTTTCGCAGTACATCATATAAGGACAAACAGAATTGGTAACTTTGCACAAATTACCGTTAGTATATTCACACATAATGTTACCTCCTGTTATAAAAAAATAGGGAGAAAGGAATAACCTTCCTCCCTATTCAGATTAACCAACAGTTACGGTAGCGTATGCAGGTGGTACGTTCGGATAATTGGTAAGTGTAATAGAAATTACAGCAGTACCAGCTTGAGTACCAGCAGTTACAATACCAGTATTAGCACCAACAGTAGTACCAGTTGCAGTAGAAGCAGGAGCATCTACAACAGCAAAGGTAAAGTTGGAGTTATCCTTGCGCTGAGAAGCGATTGCACCACCGAATACCGCACGAACAATTAGAGTTTCAGTGCCAGAAGTAGCAACATCAAGGTCAGCGTTCTCGCAAGCGAGAGCTACAACATCGTCTTGCCACTTAGAGCCAAAAATTTCTTGGGTCATAGTGCCATATACTGGGTCTACTTCGCAAGACTCAGTATCAGCGTATGCCAGTGCCTTACCAGACAGGGAAACAGTTGCCGCAGAAGCAGCCGCCCATGCCAGATTTTGTGCGCCTAATGTTCACATAGAATCGTTAATTCTATGCCGTTCTTTTACGAACTGCTCATGCTTTCACATGAGAGCAGACTATATGTTCAACTTAATTATTCATATCAATATAACCTAAAGAGTGATTATCCAGCACATAATCTACTTCTTCTTTAAGTCTTTCAAGTGTAGGCAATGTATTTCTATTATTGCCTAAAATTCTGATTACTCTATAACCTTGGCTTATAAGCCAATGATTCCTTTTGCGGTCGTAATCTTTTCTATCTTTATGCCAATAAATTCCATCATATTCAACATCAATCTTAATATCACCAATCGTTAACAAGCAATCAAGATTAGTGTTTCCTACTGGAAAATTAGGTATGCAATTTTGTTCTCCATACAATTCTTTTAACATTTCAATCATTTCACGTTCTGGTTTGGAAGAAGGAACAGTACCATTCTCATACATAGCCTGACGCGCTTTTTCAACTAACTCAGGGCAATATGTAGGATTTTCATGCCCGTATCGTTCTTTCATAGTTTCTTTGAAATGCTTTTGTCCTTGCTCAGTTTGCATAGCATATCTACTTCCGTAAAGCCATTCAATAGTATCTTTTGCACGTTCTTGACAAATCGCAGAAGCGCCAACAGATTTTACGTTATATTTTTGCATAAAGGTATCTTCGATTTTCTTACTTTTACAATTTTTACAACTTAATTTTCCACGTTTAGCATTTTTTCTATAAAAAGCATAATTTGTAACAAATTCTTGTCCACAATAATCACAAATACACTTTACTTTAGAACTACTGCTATTTTGTAACTCTTTTGCAAAAACTTGAAAAGTATCTCCGCGTTTAGTAAATTCATATCCTAAAGCAGTAAAATGCTTGACATTATTAGAGTTCCATCGTACTTCTACAAGCTGATTTTTGTCAAATATTACAATCACCTTCTTTTTATATTTTTTTGAATAATTAAGTGCTGTATTTTTCAGCCCACTTGGGCTTACCTTCCCACAAGGAAGTAGTCGTTGGGAGTTTCCCATATACATATTATACTATATATTATAATAATAGTCAATATATACTTAGGGCTTTCTCTGCTAAAGACCCATTTACATTCACTTAGGATTTAACCTTATGAATATCCTACAAATTTTTTCTACTTTCGTAACTACACAGCTTATCGTTTCTAATTACTGTTTGAGTTTTGTAGGCTTTAGGGATTCAAAGCATTTAACACAGAGCTTATACCAGTCACCTGATATAAGTGGCGTTATTTTCAAGCACACTGCTTGAAAATTTTACCATCGAGTTGGAACTGAGGAATATCGGTGATTAGACGACCATACTTAGCAGTAGAAGCCGCCACGTCAGCGGTAGAGCCAGAGAACAGGTCGTTAATCAGAACAAGGTGTAGTACCTTTGGAACGAATTGAGCCTTAATAGTAATAGACTTAGCGTTCTCGTTTTGATAAAAATACTTAACACAATAGTGCTCGTTTTCCTTTGCACCACCAATATTCATCTTCTTCTGGTCAGCATCAATAGTGCCAATAGACCAGTCAGCATCAGAAGGCTTCTTATACCAGCCGATATAAGAGCCAGAGAAAGCGATTGGCTTGTTGGTTAGTGTTACTGCGCCACCAACTGCGCCAACAACAACTTCTTCTTCAGTTACAGAAATGCCACCTTGTTCAAGGTTTACGCCAAGGTTTGCGGCAACGTACTGAAGGTTAAACATTGCGTCTGTGATGGAAACGGTCAGTGAAGAATCATGGAAGTATTGACCGTAAAGCAGGTTGCCCTGACCACCGCGTACTTCCTCGGCGGTGATAGAAGAATCGAAAGTGGTATCGCTTAGAGTAGTACCAACACCAATCAAGTCCTGACCGTAGAAAAACAGCGCACGAGCAGGGCCAGCGGTAAAAATATTAGCAGAAGCCATACTTTAATTTCCTCCTTGTATAAATAATTGTTCCAGAGAATCACCACGACTTGTATCAGTAGACGTATTGGTAAAGCTACCTTCGCCACCCATTTGCTTAACAAGTTCGCTTTTCTCTGTGATATATCCATCGAATTTACCCTTCTTTTTATGATAAATCCAATGTTCAAGTTCGCCACCCTTACCACCAAAAAGTGCCACGGGTCGAACCGTTGTAAATTCAATTTCACCACAAACTTCATCAAAAAGCATAATATGGGAACGCAACGTCATCTCAAGCTGTTCTTTCTTGGATAAACCACAATGAGCCGTAATAATTGCACACTTTCGCTCAAAAGTCGGCATATCAATATCTTTGTTTCTCAGCCTATCAGTTTCTTCCATTGCTTTTTTTAAGTCTGGGTTAATATACTCATCGTCATATCGAGGAATATTCTGGTAGAGAATAATTCTACGAATATCTTCAAATTCCTTATGAGTAATTTTTATTCCTGCTTCTTCATCCACTATTAACGGCTTGTTTGTTTGTTCGTTGAAAGCTATCGCTGGATGCTCTAACCCCAAACAAAGTTTCAAAATATTAACCAACTTTTGAACAAAAACTGGCGCTTCGGGCATCATGCCAATAATAAACTCAAGATAACTCATAGAAATTACCTTGGCATCATTGACACTGTTTTTGTCAAATGCTATAATGTCAACACTGGATTGAAAAACAAGTCCATGTTTTACATCAACAGGAATAATGTTAATAGTGTTACCCCCCTTACATTTATAGGGGACTGGTTCATCGTAAGCAAAATATACTTCCTTGAGGTATTGTAAATCAATCGCCACAAGCAACATCCTTACCAGAATCGCCCACAAGCGTGCTCATATAAAGCTGAACGCCTGTAAATGTTTTACTATTTCCTATGGTGCTTCGAGCAAGATTATATCTTGACATATCATCACTAAAGGTTAGTTTACCAATACCTGCTACATAAGTACCATTAAGCACAGACATAACACGGTGAATAAACAAATCTCCGCGAGATACGGGAATATTCTCATATTCTACCAAAGCCATTTGACCACCATATAGAAAGTCAAACGCATATACTGGTGTTGCCACATACAACTCTTTGGCATGAATATAGTAATCATAAATTTTCAAAATACACTTACTCTCGGCTATGACATCTTCGACAAGGGGAGTAAGAAAAACGCCATAATCTGCTTGCACACCAGTTTTCCAAATAAGACTTAACTTCTCTGCAAAAGTAAGGTCTGGTTTGCTTAAAGCGTCATAACCGTTATACTTTAGCAACTTCCAAACGATTTCATCATTTTTTGCAAGATAAGTTAAAATATTATATGGAATTTGGGGCAACGCCTTCATGCTGTTGTACATATTATCACCTTACCCCATCATACTGAGTGCTTTAATATTAAATTGTGCTGATACATGACCATAACTTTCTGTATCACCTTCAACATACAATGTTTGTACGTCTTTTGACGGATTGGTACATTCAATAGTCACAATAGTCCCATCATTGGATAAACGCAAAACCTTATTATCAAGCACACCATTATTCAATGTGCATACAAGATTTGTCAACTTTTCATTGTTTACACTAAATTGTGCACGCTTGACTTCAAACTGTCTGATACTATCAAAGGCGTTTTCCATTATGACAACCGGAATAATTTCTTGTTTATCGGCAACTGTAACCTTAACTTCAGCATAAACGTCATAATTGCCTTTAAGCTGTGCTTTGATGGTAGTGACACCTTTGCCAATAACTTGCGCTTTTTCGCCATCTACCGTGATAACGGTACAGTCACTTGAACTCCATATAACAGGCTTGTCAACTTGCTCACCATTAAGCGTAACGCAAGCCACGATGTCAATCGACTCCGCAGTATCGGGAACAGTAAAATCAGAATGATTTAACATAATAGCATAATCATAAGTACCATTATTAGCCACTTGATTCACTAAATCATCGCCATCATGCAATTCATCAAGTGACAAATCAAGATAAAGAATAGTTGGTTCTTTTTCTTCTACATTTGCCATTAGCGCATTTTGATATGCGGTTAATTTGAACGCACGACCGCCAATAATAAAACGCTTATTATATGTAAACAAACGCATAGTGTCTGGGTTAGCTTGCACAATAACAATCGCATGGTTGTTCGGCGTAATAATACTATTCGACACTTGCACAGAAGGTGAAGTCATGTCATAGTCAAGTACACACGGAGCAGTGAATATCGACCCGTTTTCTGGGTCAATAATTCTAAGAAAGTTCGTGCAACGCCGAATAGTGTTACCACCTACTACGCCATCAGAAGGATTCACAAAATCAGAAATCCAGTAGTTGTTGTCATACTTAAAATAAGTACCACGTTCTGGAAAATAATCTAATTCCTTATACATTAGCGAACGATAATCTGTACCATTCTTCATAAAGGTGGTTGTAGTACCAATAACCTTACTCATCCACACATGAATTTTATGGTAAGTATACGCGCCAATATAATCTTGTTCTTCTACAACGGTTTCCACGGCAGTGTTTTCCCATTGGTCATCAATAAAGGCTTGTTGTGTTCCCCTATACGCATTGTTAGGAGTCATACACATACCCATAATCATTTCATTCTCGAAAAATTTGTTAGCCATTGGCTCACTCCTTTTCAAGAATGTGGATAATGTCAAACACTACTCGTTTTACAGTATCGTGATGTGCGTCTGCGCCCAGTAAATACAATCCTTTTAGATAAGCACTAATTTCACTATGGTTCTGACCAAAATAGCGTACATATAGTTTATCTATATAATTAAGATAAGAGTTAAATGTAGCAGACGTATCATTATCATCAATCGCTTTTTCATATTGAATAAGCACATTGAAAATTTCATCAATTCTATCCATTATAGACCTCCAATCTTATCAAGGTCTTGAACCAGATAGTCATTGATTTTCTGATACGCTGATTCACGTTTTGTATTGATAATTATTTGCTCTTCTTTCATATGCTGTGCAGGAGAATGTGTACTAAACGAAGAAGTTTGCATTTTTGCGGCGTTTTGCGCCGAATCATTAGTTTCTCGTTCCCACCATTCAAGCACCCAAAAACAAGCAAGAATATCAATTTCAGTAGGTGTAAGGTCAGATACAAATTCACGAGTTTCTTCATTGTATTCCAAACTTTGCCAACAATCGTTAGCAAAGTTTGGAATAGCGTTTAACAGAAAACCATCGCACCAAGCATTGTACCCTTCAAGTGACTGATTGTAGATTTTACCGAGTTTCCAGTCATGTACTTTTCGTGTAGCTAAATCTTCTACACGGTCGAAAGGAGTACCCATTGGTTATTCCTCCTCGGCATTTTGCATTTCAAGCAAGTTCTTGCCACTTAGCTTAGACAGAGTAATGAGAATATTGCCATCAACCTCTTGTCCCTTATCCAACTTGTCACAAATCATATCAAGGATAATTTGCTTCTGATTATCATTAGCACCCTTATATGCTTCAATAGCGTACTTTGGGTCATTATCCAGTAGATGTTGCAGTTGGTCTTTGCTAAGTAGATAACGATAAATGTCCGTTAGATTGTGGTCTGCGCGGAACTGTTCATCGTCAATATAGATACTACCAGAACGTACCATATTGCTCATGTTAGCGACAATAATACTTGCTTCAGTTTCCAAGAAATCTTGGTAATTAAACTGACCGTCAATCTTCCAAATAGTAGAACCACGAAGCACCGCCATACCATTAGTCATATTAACAATACGAATAAGACGCTCATTCTTCTTGGTAGGAGTTGATACAGAAGATGCAGTCATAGAACTCATCAGCAGTTGCATTTGAGCCTTAATGTCTGCAAGTTCCTTCTTTAGCGCGTCATTTTCAGCTTCTACATTTTGCATCTGTGCTTGCGCTTCAGTTTCAGTAGTTTCTACCTTCTTTGGACGACCGCGCCCAGTAGACTTAGTTTCAGCCATTATATATTTTCCTTTCGTTCCTTTAATTTCGATATGAATAGTAAAAGAGAACTCAATTAAGAGTCCTCTTTATCAATTACTTTATACCAATATCGTCTATCTGCATAACGTAGACCCTTATCAATAAATTCTTGTGGCATTTTAGTATGTCCAGACAAATAACAAGCCGTAGACATTCTTTTTAGACCGTAATATCTATCACAAGCGCTCATAGAAGGAAAATAATAATTATCGCAAATTACCGCTTTGTCATTCGTAGAAGAAGTATCTTCGATATATTCAGCTTTAACACCGTAATATCCAAGCCCTCTATCTTTATAAAATGACGGCATAGAATTTTCTCCGCGAAGCCATGCGTAAATTTGTCGGCTTTTACCTAATTCCAAATACTCAGCACATTTTGCGATTGAATCAAATATAATTCCGTCACAAATTACTTTTGTGTTATGCCAAGAATTTTTACGCATCTTTTCTATGGACTTTTGAATATGTTTTCTACCCATACCCGCTTTCCTCAATTTTTCGATAGCTTCAAGAGAATGATGCTGACCTTTATTCGTAGGTGACACACCTTTGCGCGCTTCACTCAAATGCTCACGCCACTCTGGTGTAAACACTCTCCGTTTGCAAGCATCTCTCATTTTTTTACGAGATTCTTCTGTAAACACTTGACCACCCTCACCACCGAAAGTATGATTATAACCATACTTAGGGTTGGCGCTATTGTATTTGTTAATAAGGTCTTTTTCCATTTGCTGTGCTTCTTCAAAAGTTAAATTTTCTGCAACAATTTCATGCGTGAAATTATCCCAACCATACTTTTGAATAGCGTTCCAAAAATGTTTATTATTTTTATAACGCTGACCTTTTAGCCCCCAACGTTTATTGACATTTCGACTTGTAATGCCAATATAACGATGACTGTTAATTTTATTAGTATGCACATATACACAAAATAATTTTTCTTTTGCAGTGTTTTTCATTAAAAGTGCCGCCTTTATTTTATATGTATATTATATCATACTTTTGGTATAAAGTCAAGATTTAATCACTGGTTAATAGTGTAGACACCAGCGAATGATGCCGACGCATAGAGGAAGCCCCATTCCACTCTCTGTGTAAAATTGGTGGTCAAATCTGCATTATCATAGAACTGGTTAGAATTAGATAGAGTTGTAGTCATTACACCCTTCAGTAGCTTATCCTGAGATGGGCTAATAACATAAATCTTATCGTCAGGCAGAATCAGTTCGCCAGCCTTGGTAACAGCATTATCCAGCTTCATTACGGTATAACCCATAATGTTGCGGAGTAGTTCGATAGAACCATTACCTTCACCATCTACGTTCATACGATAGCCAGAAGTAGAATCTGGTAGTACGTTCATTAGAGCAGTTGCAGAGCCAGCAATAATCGGCTTTACGCCACCGTTACGGTACTGAACAGTTTCGCACATCTTAACAAGGGTTTTCATGTCAAATGCGCCGTTTACATTTAGGGAACCGTTTGGAATAGTAGCAAGACCGCCGTTCAGAGCAATCAGAGCATCAGTGTACATCTCAGTCTGAACAGACAGCATTACCCATGCCATGAAGTCAGCGATGTTTACACGACCAGACAGTACATTATACATCTTCTCAAAGATAGTAATAATGTGCTCTTCTGGGGTCAGGGTAACATCAGAATTGAACTTTCTCTGACGGAAAGAAGTTCTTTCGGCACGACCGCAGTCATGTTCACATAAAGGCGCAACCCTTTATGCAGTCTTATCCAAGAACCAAAGATAGACCTCTTATGCTTTCACATAAGCTCAGATTATATCTTCATCTTATACATTCATATCTATATAAGTAATATGGTGATTATCCTTGACCAAATAATCAACCGCTTTCTGAATTTGCTCAATAGTTGGCAATTCATCTTTTGTGTTTCCTTTAATGCGAATAATACGAAATCCTCTATCAAGTAGAAAATAATTTCTTCTTCTATCGTATTCTTCTCTATCTTTATGCCAATAATATCCATCATACTCAAAATCAATTTGAATATTCTCAGTTTCCACCAAACAATCTATACTAAGTCTATCATATGCAAAATTATCTTTACAATTTTTTGCACCATAAAGATTGTGTAGCATTTCACACATTGCTTTTTCTGGCTTGGAAGAAGGTACAGTACCATTCTCGTATAAAGATTTTCGGATTTTCGCAATAATTTCTGGTGATTGAAAACTATATTCATACCCATATCGTTCTAAATTAGTTTGCTTAATTTTTTGAGAAATCTCTGGCGTATGAGCAATATTGCCTTTTCCATATTTTTCTTCACAAGTCTTTTTAGCACGTTGCTGAATTTCTTCGTTTTTAAGTGCATTATCAACTCCGTATTTAGTTTGTAAAGTTTCTATGGCTTTTTCTTTAATTTCTTCCGATTGCAAAGTGCAAATATTGCCGTATTTAGATAAATTGGTTTCTGCAATTTTATCTTTAATAATTTGACTTTGGCATGGACGCTCTGTTCCATATTTCTCTAAACTCGTAAGTTTAATTTTTTCTTTGATGAAATCAAGCATAAAAGGATTCTTAACGCCAAACTTTTCTTCGCAACTTTCAGCAAACTTTTTAGGCTGGCATTGTTTACAGCAATCTTTACCCATACTACGTTCAGATAAAAAGTTTACATAATCTTTCATAAACTCTGTGCCACAATAATCGCAAATTACCTTCACTTTTTTATGAGAGCCATGCGGTAAATCTTCAACTTTAACCATAAATTTATCTCGCATTTTAGTATATTCATATCCCAATGCCTTAAAATGTTCACGGTTTGAAGGCATCCAAGTATTTTCAACCACTTGATTTGGTACAAGCATAATTTCACCACCTTTCTTTAATTATATCATACTTTATTTATATAGTCAAGATTTAATGTATAAGAGCCATATTTTTCAGCTACCATTAACTTGTAGCTTACTCTCCCATAAGGAGATAATCGTTGAACCTTTCCCTATTCGGGAATTGGATGCTAAAGACCCATTTACATTCACTTAGGATTTAACCTTATGAATATCGTTTGATTTTTTTCTACTTTCGTAACATTCACACTTGGTTATATTTCATACCTATGTTGTAGTATCAAACGCTTTAGGGATTCAAAGCAATTAACATGGAATACTTGCCAGTCACCTGACAAGCAGGGCGATAGTTACTTATGCAACTTTTCTGTTACCCTTAGAAACAACATAGAAAGAACGTGGCTGAATAGTAAACTTGGTAATATCACCAAAGCCTTGGGTGCGGAAATCAGCAAATAGATTAAATTGTGGTAGAACGGTCACAGGAATAATTGCACGGATGGTGGAGTCAACGATACTCATTGCCGCCCAAGAAACAGACGGGTTGCCAATCCAAGCATTAACGTCAAGACCTTCACGAGCGAAGTGAGACTTATGCTCTACTTCAGCCATAAAAGCCTTGTGCATTAGTTCCTTGTTATCTGCAGTCTTTTCACCATCGCAGAAATAGCGCATAGCGGCATCATAGAAACCAGTCTGAGAATCAGCAGCAAACTTTACGAGTTCAGGATTCATAATCATATATATCTACTCTCCTTTCAATTAGTGATAATTTGCCATACAACGAAGGTATACAGCAGGTACTTCTTCCATACCGCAAGTGAAAGAGCCAAAACCTTCTACGCGGAAGTAAGCGCCAGAAGCAGGAGCGTCTGCTTGTACAGCGCCATACTTACCATCAGCGGCAACAGGAATAAACTTATCAACATCACCAACAACAGGAAGTGTATTAGCCGCGAATACTTCCTTAGTTACCTTAATTACGTCTACACCACTCATAAGTGCCTTAACAGACATTGCCTTACCCTTCGGATTGAAGAAGTAACGCGGGTCATCGTGAAGCTGAGACTCAAGGTCATAGCCCACTTCTGGGGACGCAACAATCCATACATTATCAGCGCCAGCTTCGGCAGGAACTACTTCGTACTCAAAGCCCTCTGCTGCACCAGTGCCAGTAACACGGTTAATCTTCTTTAGGGTAACAAGCTGACCATTGTCGAGGTCGGTGGTAGCGCAAACGCCAGCCATGTTTAGGGCATCATTATCCCAATACATGGTAGAACTACCATCAAGAATAGCATGATTCATAGCCATAATTATCTAATCTCCTTTACTTAGTTATATTTTGATTTCATTTGTGACCAAAAATCGGTCGGTACATTCGATTCAGTTTCGGTTGGTGCAGAAAAAGACCAAACAGTATTGGTCTGCTTCTTTAGACCCTTCTTCTGGATAGCAGAGAAACAAGTAGCCTTAACCTTGTTAGACCACGCATCAAAATTAGTGGTATCGCAAGCAAGACCTTCTTCACGCAGTTCGGCAAACTTAGTGTTATCAATAAAGTCCTTAACGTCTGCCATTACCTTCTCAACATCCTTAGAAAGACCTTCCTTCTCAATGCCAGCCTTGAACTCACGAAGGTCGGAAAGTTCTGTTTCTTGCTCAGACAACTTCTTATCCTTCTCCATAATGATATTTTCTTTTTCTTCAACATCAGCTTGGAGTTCAGCAAGTTTCTTTTCCATTTCTTCTACAGACATTTTTGCTGGCTCTGGGTCTGATAGCTTCTTCTTTTCGCCATCATCGCCCTCTTTACCTTCAGCTTTACCGTCTGCGTTCTTCTTATTACCCTTGCCGTCATCGCCATCTTCGCCTTCCTTTTTATCAGGCTCAGCGCACTTTTTGACTTCTTCGGCGTTCTCTGGCTCAGCAAACTTCTTTATGTTCTCAGTAGGAATGAAATCAACCTTTACTTCGGTAATTTCATCAGCAACAGTTAAACCATCTTCTGTGTAATTAAAGTCAAGACGATATTTCTTAACAGCATCGTTGTCATCAACAATAATAGCAAACTTCTGATTATCTTCTTCATAAATACCATCAATATAGTAATACCAAGAATGCTCGCTCATAGCAGAACGCAGAGCGCCCCACATATCACCAAGGTCAACAGCGGCAAATTTAATTTCCTTAGACATTTTCTTTTCCTCCTTTCCTTCAGAGTCAAGACCAAGTTTCTTATAAATCTTTTCAATTTTAGAAACTACTGCGGTTTCTTCTTCTTTTTTAGCATATCCAAGCGCAGAAGATAGCGCACCACGATTATAAACAAACGTGTCACCCTTTAACTGCATAATTGGATATTTGAGGTGTTCGGATGGAGATTCTTCCCATCCACTTTCAACCAATGCATAAACCGATTTTACAAGACTGGATTTATTAGAAGCGTCCATAATCTTATTACGCATTGAAGTCTTGTCAACAGAACCCCAATCGTCATCTGACATAGCTTCTTTGGACTTGTCTACTTTATAAGATTTATCAGCCATAGCGCGTTTCCTTTCATTCACAAATTTAGTTAAATCGGTGAGTCCACCAATAGCTTGTGCAAAGAAACTATCAGCTTCTTCGGCTGAAAAGCGTGTAAAAGTAATATCCGATTGAGGACAACTGGGACTAACTGACTGACCCAAAACAGTACAACCTACAATACGAAAGCCCACAAGGTCATTTTCATTTTCTTCGGTTCCCCAAGTTATCATTTCTACACTAACTGAACGATTGTTATTTCGTTCAAACATTTCGCAGAAATTCTTAGCGTAGATTTTACTAATAACTACATCTACATACGCTCGTAGATAGCCGTCCTCATCTTCAACAAATTCTACTTCTTGATTATCTGGAATGCGCCCGACAATCTGTTCTTTATCAGTGTGAGTAGAAGCGTCATATACTGCCGTCATATCTGCTACAAGCCATTTATTAAGAATAGTTGGCGCAGATTCACGAAGCACTTCTTCAGAAATAATTAGTCCATGAGCATTAGGGCGTGTACTTAGAAAACCAAGCCGTGCTAAACAAAACTCATCTTCGGCATAATCATCAGCTTGAATACGCTGAATATCGTCTACCGCGAAAGTATATTTCTTTTCCAATATTCTGACTCACCTCCTTCTGTTTTAAGATTATATCAAGGCTTAAAGGTCGATATTGTGTTTCTTTAGCGCCTTAATCAACTTATTAGTAATACGCCAATATACTACACCAGAAAAATCTTTCCACTCAGGTGGAAATCCTGCTTGGTGTACTTTTAGAATAATATCTGGGTCATCAGTATATTTATAATCATTTAGATTTGAAGGCTCACCGATTCTGCACATATTACTTTTCTCCTAAAATCCAGAATTTGTTAATATCATGGTCAAATGCTTGAACATTACCATAAGAATCAATCTTATCAGTAAGCAGTATACCTTGCTCAACATACATATTAAATTCTTTCAACACTTCAAGCAAATCTGCATAGACATGAATATCATTATTATCCATAGCCACTTTACAAGCGCCCATAAGCATAGTTTGATACTCAAGTAGTAGTTCTTCAAGACGATGAATAATTTCGCTTGGCAACTGATAATCTTCCTTGCCTTCTGGCGTAGCAGGATAGTATACTGGAATATTATAACGTTCAAGGCATTTCTCGCCCAAAACATCCGCTACAAGCGGAAAATAATGAGCGATATTCAGATGAATCAAATTTGATGTTTGATTAAACGCAAATTTAACACCCAACACACTAACCATACGGTCAATCTTGCGATTCATAAAGAATGCTTGACCAATAAGCTGTTCAACAGCATCTTGTGTTTTTTGTGTTACAATCATTAGATACCTTCCTCACTATCTCTATTCAATTCGCCCGAATCGGACAAATCTCCATCTTCTTTCTTGGGTCTGCCACTTTCACCAGCACTACCAGTATTAGCCGTATTAACATTCATAAGCAACTGGCTATATTCTTCAACCCAGCCCGTGTACTTACTTTCCGCAAGGCTACGTTCAAATACTTGTGGTTCAACGCCAATAGCTGAAGCCCACTGTGAAGCATTCATAACCAAACCTTTATCAGCCATCTTGATTAGCTTATCGAATCTCTTATCGCGTTCAAATGGATAAGAGCATCCATCAAAAGTAAAATGGAATTTATACTTCTTTGTCAACTTATTAACAAAGAAATCAAGAAAATTCTCAAATTGATAATACAGTGGCTTCATAGTATTATATTGGTCAATAATACCTGCTTCGATTTCGGCATTACTCATTCGGTCAGACGAATAAATAACACGACTGATACCAGAGCCAACGCCAGCAGTAGTGGCAAGCGTATTTTCATACATATCGCTATTGCTATCAACAAACTGATAGAATTTGGTATTTTCAAGCGGTAGCGCCGCAATCTTTAGCAAACTACCAAGACCAGCTTTTGCTTTTGCCATAAAACCGCCAAGGGTTTTTGGGTCAATAGCAAATTGGTTAGCCTTTTGAGATTTTGCACTATCAAATAGTCGAATCTCACCCGCGAGAATAGCTGAAGCACCAATAATATCCTTATCTCGCTGTAACTTCTGGATTTCGGCAGAAGTAATAGCGTCTTTCAAGAAAGGAGCAAGATATGGCGTGGTATTAAAGTTCTCTGGATTTTGCTTAAAAACCCATGAACCGTCCTCAGGGGAAGTTTGCCCCCAATAAGCATATTTACCAGTACGTCTATTTAACGGTTGGGTAGGACGATAATTATACAATCTACCATCGCCGTCAATAAACATTTGACGATACATCTTAGCCATAGAAGGGTCAAATCCTTCAATATCAACACCGGGATTTAGGAAATAGCTGTAATCAAAGTCATATAACAAACCTTTCTCCCAATATCCTGTGAGCATACAGTATTGTTGTGGCATTATTTGTAGCGCGTATTTCATACCTTGATTCTTCCACTTAGTCTTTCTAAACCAAGTAAAATAAGCACCATGTAGTAGGACTTCAACTACACATTTTCTAAACTCATCTTTATACTTAAATTTATCAAGAAAATCGTATACTCGCTTCTTATCTTCTTCATATTCTTTAGAATTATAATCTTGCTGAGAATAAGCATTAGTACAGGTCATAGACAAGTCAAAAGCAAGCACATTCGCATAACTATATAAAGTACGCTTGAATACCATATCATAGTTATTCATAAAGTCCATAAAAGACTGCAACGTGCCAGCATCTTCTTTATAAGATGATAATGCTTGTTGAATAGATTCAAGCGAAGGAATACGAGGATTGTTGTTTAGATTTTGCAATAGTTGGTTGCTCATCATCGGAGAATACATACCATATTCACCTGACATAGCGGCAATGGCTTGTGCAAAATCAATGACGTCCTGTACGTCCTGTTTTGAAATAGAATCTGCCAATCAAATCCTCCTTTCTTTAATAATCACCACACAAGCTGAATTGAATCAATATCAAATTCATCTTGTGCTATATCTTTATTCCATCTGTTTTCAATTAAAGTAGCAATATAATTACCATAGGCTAAAGCAACAATACGGTCTTTTGTACCATTTAGTGGCTCAGAAAGACGCACCTTATCTTGCTTAAACTCAGCTTTAAGGTTTACTGCTTCTTTTATCAATTCTTCTGTATGATTGTATGGAGCACAAGCAACGCCATACTGTTCAGAAGTCATTTTGAAATATTCACCATTGTCAACTAAAGTTTCTTGAAAATCATTAGTGTCAATCAAGAATTTAACATTACCATACTCAAGCTGACGGCGCATTTCTTTCCACACAATATCATTAAGTGTTGAAGAACCCTTAACAGGGATAATACAAGGGATAGCGTGTGGGTCAACTGTACGCATTTTATAATCTTCAATTTTGCTATCAATAGCCACTGCTGAAACATATTCAGTTTTATCACTGATAGTAAAACCATGACTGTTCCATGCTCGACCTCTTTCTGGGTGCTCCCAAGGTTGGGTGAACAAATTGTAAATTACTTCGCCACCAGATTGTTGGTCATCAACAATATAGTCGGTTTGATAGTCCCAATACAATTCACGAATACGATTTACCGCACCAGTAGAATCAGAAGCCTCCCAACCTTGAATATAATCAACATGACGCTCAAAATGATTCTCTTTCCAATGCAAAGACATACAAATAATAATCGTATTGTCGTTTGCTTTTCGACCAGCGCCCTTTACTGTATTAGCAAACGCATAGTCAACAAGAATTAAACGTACTTCATCTTCACCCTTCGGTGGATTGTAAGGCACAGTTTGAGTTATAACTTCAATATTTGTTGGAGGAACAAATGCTTTTTCAAGCGTTTGATTTTCTTTGAATTGCTGAATAGTAAAATAAGCGTGCTCATTTTCACCTATCGCTTCATTAAGATACTCCATGCGGAAAGAAAATTCTTCCGTAGTCTTTTTAGCGCGGCGATAGTCGCCCCATGTCTTTAGACCATTATCAATATTATCGAAAAAGTCTGAAGCAAAAACATTGAACACCGTCTTTTTATCGTTAAACCAACCTTTAACACATTCCTTCCAAAGTCCATACCACCATTGATATTTATATTTGGAAGAAGTTAGATAAATAGCCTTTGATTCTTCAAGCCAACGTGGGTTGTTTGCGTATTCTGGATTGTTGTTCAAAAACACTGGCTGACGCGGATAAAGCATACCATCAAAGATTTGGTCGATACTTGCCTTCTTCATAATAGCAACTTCGTCATAAATTGTGAAATTTGAACGCACACCACGACTGGACTCAACAGGAGCAAGAACACGCAATACACTGTTGTTCAGCGTATTTTCAATCTTATAGCCGTCTTGTGGTTTAGTAATAACAAGCCACTGCTTTTCATAAAGATATAACAAATATGGTGACAATTTTTTAACCAATTCACTCAATATCTTATCTTCTACGATTTTATTTGCTTGGTCAATAGTAGAAGCAGTAACAACAATCCAACAGTTTGGGTAAAGCATCAGTTTACAAATTGCGGCAAGAGCGGTAATAAACGACTTTGCGCCACCACGCCCTGCACGCCAAAAGAATACGTCTGACGTACCAATTTCATGCAACGCTTCACGCTGATATGGCTTTAGACCAATATCAAGATAAAACTCTGCATATATATCCCAATTACGTCTAAATAATGTATCCCATTCAATTACTTTTTCTTCTTGCTCTTTCTCAAGCAAGTCAGCACCGCTAACTGTTCCTCGGAGTTCTTTTGCCATAAACTTACGGCGAATACCGCCCATAGCTGGTAAGCTATTTCCCATATTATCCCTCCTGCAATGTTACATCAGGATATTCACGAGAACCAGTTACAGCATTTCTAAGAGAACGCTTTAGCATTGCTTTTTCTTTCTCGTAACCTACCATGTCAAGATATTTCTGTAAATCTTCACACTCAGCAGGTTTGCTATATTCAATCATAGCGACTTTCTTTTCAAAAGCCTTCTGCTCATCACTAATGTTCTTAGATTGGAAATCATTTAGCTTTAATAGAGCCAGTTGTTTGTTCAAAGCATCTTGTGCTTTACTAATCTCAGCACCGTCACCCGATTCATTAGCTTTACGCAAACGCAATTCGCATTTACACAAATCGCGGTAACGATTCATTAAGTTAGTGTCCATTTCAAGAATATCGGCGGTATATTCATCAAAGGTTCTATTCAAAAAATCATAAGAATCTCTATCAATTTTACCGTCAACTCCTGTAAATTTACCCCACTTCTCAATTTCTTCCTTCATATTCTTCAGCGGTTTTTGTTCAGTGCGGATTTTTTCCGCTTCTACTTCAACCGTCTTTAGAAAATCAGTCAGCATATTAGTAGACTGCAAAAAGCCTGTATACGGTTCGTTCCATTGTGCCATAAAACTAAGATATGTCACAAATAAACTTGGCTTCTTTGTAGACGCTTCGTTTACTCTAATAACCGCTTTTTCATAAATTTCATTAATAAACGGAATATTTACTTGGGCTAACAGCAACCACAAACCTGCGGCTTCACTTTTTGTTTCAGCAATATATTTCTTTAACAATATATTACAACAGTTACGACAAATAGGAACATATTTATCGTGATATGGGGCAGGACTTTCATTGAAATAGTTCGCTAACTTAACAGTTCCGCAAATAGGACAACATCGGTCTGTTCTGCGTAACTGTTTTGGGGGCGTAGTTGCCATTTCAAATTTTCCTTTCTTTCAAAATAACAAGGGCAGGAACTATTGCTCCCGCCCTGTCTTTTCCAACGCTGTGCAGTATCGTGTCGAAGAACGACTTACACCGAGATAGGCTTACGCCTAAGACCAACTCCTTTCATGCTTTAGTGAAAATTTCACAAGTGGACAAAAGTAGTGACCTCCTTACGTTGTTTATTCTACAATCTAACATATCCTATGTCAGATTACTTTATTTAGTTTAGATAATAAATTTTGCTCAAATCTCTGCCGTTTTCATTGTATACAGCAAAATAAACGCCAGCACGACTATGCTTTTGAATACTCTTAGCATATGGGTCAGTACCAACGGTAGACGGCACACGAATTACTTCACGGTCGCCCATGTAACCAACACCTGCTGGCTTAGATTCACTTCTATGAAGATGACCAGCATATAGACAATCAATCTGAATATCATAGAAATTCTCATAATAATTTGCCAATTCAATAAGATTATTGGTTTCACCGTGTGCAAACAGCAGATTGTTTCCATACAAGCAAGTAAAATATACATCACCATACGGCTCTACTGTAATATCTGGCTTGCACCCCTCAAGGCGCATCTCAATAAACTTATGAATAATTTTAGCAAATGTTTCTTCTGGGAATACGGCTGGCTGAGTTAAAATTCTATTAACATCATGATTGCCAGAGATAATAGCAAACTTAACTGGAACTTTCAGCTTTTCTTGGACTGCGACAAGCCACTGTGACATGAACTCAGAAAATTCAATAACTGCGTCTACAACATTAGAACGTAGTTTCTGCAAGCTACCCATGCGAAGGACATTCTCGATTGCATCTCCGCAACTAACAATCAGTAATTCATCATACTCAAAATTGTCAGATTCAATCATAGAAAGTAATCGCCACATACGTTCCTTAAAGATTTCCTTGTCGTAAGCATTGATAATTTCACTGTTCAGCCCTTTAAGAACAAACGTAGAATCAAAATGCTCATCAGCAAGAACAAGAACACCTGTGCTCTTAGAAGGCTTGGTAAAATGCTCATGCTTAATCTTAACTGGTTCAAGACGCTTAATAGCATCTACAATCATTTCGTCAAGAAGTTCGTGTCGAGCAACCTTGCGATAATATTCTTGGTGCTCTAAGTTTGAACTTTGAATTTTCTTCCGTTCCTTAACTAATTCTTCTTTTGCTTCAATAAGACGATTAACTCTATTTTCATCATTTAGGGTTTTAATCTCATCTTCGTCAAGACGTTCCAGAAATTCACCAAACAGCACAGCGCATCGTCTTAGGGTTTCGTCAGAATAAATCTTTTCACCGACAATCGCTTTACACCATTCAGTATAAGAAATTTCATCATTTTGCAGTGCTTTGGTTGCTTCTTCAACGAAAGCAAGATAAGACTGCGTTTCTTGTCGTTCCATTGTTATTTTCCTTTCGTTGATGATTCCTCAATGGGCGGGATAAACCCCAATTTATACACCCGCCCATCGGAGGAATCCCGTATTTCTCTCCATAATAGCGACACTTCAAAAATCTTAAAATTGCTATTTTGCAATTTTTAGTCTTTAATATCTTCATTATTTTGAGAAAAAACATTGTTTTCTGCAACTTTTTCTATTTGAGCGGGCGGTACAGTCCTTCTTTTATGCTTCACTCTTTTAGCTTTAGCCTTCTTACAGCATTCGTCAGAACAGAACCGATGATTACTTTGCAATGAAATAAATCTATCTCCGCATTCTTCGCAAACTTTACCAAGACCTTTTGTATTCTTTTTCAAATTTTCAACAAGTATATCGCCAAAAGAAGCCCATAATGTTTTCTTCATGTTATTTGTCTTAATGGTGTAAAGATACATAACCAACGTATTAACCACCACGTTAATATCTTCATTGGTTTCTTCAAGAATATGTTTACGAATTTGTTGAAACATATACATATCTTCCTGCTTTGCATTTTCAGCTTCAGTATTAAACAGATATTGATGTCTATTCCAATAGTTATATCTTTCAACTATCTGATTATCTTCACTAATACTAAAACCATAATCAAGATTCATCAGCATACGATAATCAAAATTGTCACACATTTTCGCAAACTTAACACGAGTGGTAGGAATTGACTGACAAATACGGTTCATGGTAGAATTATTTGGCGGTTCTACTTGTGATTTTTTCTTATCTTTAGCATAAATGAAAAAATATGGTGGCTTTGCTTTTGTATATCGTTTCATCATTTCTTCAACTTCAGAAGGTGGGTCAACTTTCCACAGCGTCTTAGCATAGTCGATAACTTGATTATTGATATAAGTAAACAATTTAACTGTTTTCAAAGCATCTTCATAGCTTTTTGCAAGATTTGAACTATTCCAAACCTTAGTAATCTGATTACTTACAACACCAATATTGCCACCAGTGTAGGCTTTAGCCATACTGTAATAAATGTTATCAGGAGTGATACTGCCAACCTTTGCTTTTTTAAGGTCATAAGACATTGGTACAATACCTTCCATATTACGCTTCGCAATCGAAGTAAGCAATTTATCTTTGACAACTAAGGATTTATCACCGTCATTATCGAACATCAGATAACGACTAATTAAATCATGACAACTGGTATACACACATTTCGTCTCCCCAAACCACTTGTTCAAATCTTCATTCTTTACATTTTTGCGAATCGCCCATTCACGGTACAAGTGTGGACTTCTCAAGCAAGCAACTTCATCACCATTACTAAACTGCGTAGTAAACACTTCGCCATCTTGAAGCAATCCCTTTGGATTCATTTCGTCAAGAAACAACCATTCACAAAACGCATATAGGTCAGGAGATAAAAAGAGGTATTTACCATTCACTCTTAAACGCCCTGATTTCGCTTGCTTAATCAAACTTTTTTTAGTTTCTTTCAAAATATCGCGACTATACTGGTCACGCATAAGTTCTGGATAAATCATTAACGCTTCTTGCACATAACTTGGATTTTTATTATATGAAGTTGCACCAATCAATTTCATAGAAGTTTGAAAATCATTACCAATAGCTTCAATTTCTTCAACTGTTTCTTTGGTCAATGTAGCAATTTCTTCATCGGTCATATCAGTAAGCGTTTGAAGCATCTGATAATTGATTCTGGCGCGAGGAATATCTTGTTCTTCCATGTTGCAATAGCATACTTCACAACGATATTGCTTGAATTTTTGTTTATAATCTTCCCATGATTGATAAAATTTATACATCTTAAACTGACTTTTTGTAAAAATATATCGAATATTTTCAGCAAGAATATCGTGGTCTTGACCATAAATATCAGTTACTATTGCCTTTCCACCGCACTTTTCTTGAATAAACTTATCAAAAGGAAAATATACGAGTAAACCTTTAATCCACGGAGCGCGAACCATTCTTGTAGACTTATCCAACATTATTCCGCATCCATCCATATGGGGAATTACTGTACCCGTAACTTTTCGTTCAATCGCGTAATCAATGGAAATATGGTCAACTTCAGATTGAACCTCAGTTTCAAAGTCATCAACTACAATCGACTTATCAATATCAAAATCTTCCCAAACATCCGTAGCAGAATTACCAAGAGCAAGATAAGCAAGAAACTTATTCTCGTTTGTCCCACCTGCTTCATTGATTTCTTCAACGGTTAGTCCGCACATCATTCGCATCTTAATACGATTAAAAGTTGATTCTTTTATAAAAACCGCTTTCTTTGTGCGTATTTGCCCTGCTGAAGCCGTAAGAAAAATATATTTATCTCCATTATATATAAATCCATCACGAACAATGTTATGAAATACTTGAAAAAAATAAACACTAATAACAAAAATATCTTCGGACAACTGATTGTTTTCAATTCCAATAGCACGAGTAAGCGAACTAACAAACAACGAAATAACGTTTTTATCCTTCAAAACTTCTGGATTCATTGTTCGTGGTTCGGTACTTTCCAGACGCTTATTGAGTAATTGTTCAAGTTGTTCTTTTTCTTTCTTGATTACTCGATTGATACACGCTGTACCCCATGAATATTCAGTTTCTTTTTCTTTATACTTGCGATTAACTGCTCGTAGCTTATATAGCTTCAATAAGCGCTTATGGACAAATTGCTCGGATTCATCATAAAATGCGTCCGTACCCACCGAATAAGCATGAATTTGATTTGTTAGACTCATTGCTGCTCACCCTTGTACTTTTTCTTTAATCGTTCTTGGCGCTTCTTTTCCATCTCTTGACGTTTTTGTAAGCGCAAGCTATATGTATCATCCAGATTTTTCTTTACTGGACGTTGCTTTTCTTCAACAATATCTTCGGAATGATATTTGTTATAACTCATTTCTGACCAAGCCAATATTCTCACCTCGATTCTAACTAAAAATCAGTTATTTATTATAACTATTGTAACACATTTTTACAAAAAAGTCAAGTCATACTCCGTTCATATTTTATTCACAGATTATTTACAATTTAGGTCTTGACTTTTTTGTAAAAATGTGCTACGCGCGCGATTATAATATATAAATATATTAT
>ERZ1034928.20-NODE-20-length-100283-cov-624.142465_pt1 | contig 100283 bp, 104 predicted proteins | sample MGYA00520627_ERZ1034928 | MGnify/ENA primary metagenome ERZ1034928 (study PRJEB33766, sample SAMN09781755) | gut metagenome | biome: gut microbiome | host: Homo sapiens | place: Madagascar | study: EMG produced TPA metagenomics assembly of the PRJNA485056 data...
TTTTAAAAATTTTTAAAAAATTTTTTTGCAGCGGCAATGCAGCTCATTCAAAACCGAAACGCAGCTTTTTTGAACTTTTTAAAAAATAAAAATAAGGAAACAAAAACAAAAAGAGGTAATTTTTACCTCCCTCGCTATTATTTTTATACACCCTTGCCACCTGAACTGCTGATAAAAAGATGGTATATATTTATATTTTATTGATATATTTATATAATTTATTATCTATTATTTTCTTTCTACATATCCTAATATTTTATATAATTATTTATTGCAGTATTAGAATAGATTATAAAATTATAAATATATTTATTTTAATTTTATCTAACCTTTTACCACTCTATTATACTATAAAATAGGCTTTTGTGCAATATGCACTTTGCGTCTAAAGTACGATTAGTGATATTGTACAAAAAAGATTGTTAGAAGATTGATTTTTTTAGATAAATTGTACAGTTTTTAAATAGTATAATTTTTTTGTATTGTATATATTGTACAAGGTTGCAAGTTTTTGAAAAAATATTGTAAATAAGTATTGACAATTACTTGAAACGGCTATATAATAGGACTTGCAAAGGAATAAGAAATCCTTTGACAATTTAAAAAAGAGGTAACTAACAATGACAAATTTTGAAATCACAACAAATAATAAGCACGATTATAATTTAAACGGTTTATATACTCTTGAAGATTTGCAAGAGGTTATAAACGACACTAAAACCATAAGCACACAGAGGTCAAGGGCTTTACTTGCTTTTAGAATGTGCAAGCTTACGGGCAACATTTTTTTTGATTTTGGCTCTACTGACTGCGTGAGCGTGGGCGGTAATCAGAACGGAAAAAGGGGTGAAGAGTTTGAGTTGGCGGTTAGCCGTTATTTAAAAAATAAAGTCAGAGTTTCACCAAAAAACCAAGATGATATTATTAAATATTATAAAAATGTAGAGGGTAAAAAAACTAAAATTAATTTAGACTGTAAACAAAATTCCGCCGATTTAGGTTATTACAGTGTGGATTTACAAGACTTTAAAATGATAAACACTAATTTTATAATTTATTGTCCTATATATAGTCCGAACCTTCCAGTAATGAGAGCAAGCGTAGTTATTCCCACGGGTTTATTTCTAATGTTTTTAAAAGAAAACAATTTATTAAGAACAAAAAAAACAAATGCAAAAACTTTAAAGAAAAGCATACAAAACATTAACAGTTTTAAAAGCGTTAATAAAATTATGGAATTGTTCAAAACTTTTCCAACGCTTGAAGAATTTGTAAAAGAATACAATTTAACTTGTGAAAAGTAAAGGAGAAAAATAAAATGAAAAAAATCGTATTTATTGCAAGTCTTATAATTGCGGTTATTATTGCTATTGTCGCCACATATAATATAACCGCAATGAATGTTGTTAGCAATCTTGAGATTGACTATACAAGCGATAACAAGAATATTGCCATTACATATGACGGAGAAACGGAAATATATAACATTCCGTTTCAGAATTAAAAATAAAAGGCACTTTATAGTGCCTTTATTTTTTTACTTATATATTTATAAAATTTATAAAGGGCGGGTATGTTTTATGAAATAACCTACTTTTTTTGGACTGTTCAGAAATGGCCTGGCAAAAAATCCCACTGAACTCAATTTTCATTTTTTTAGCAATTTTTTCTAAAATTCTGCTTTTAAAATTATACATTTTATCTAAAACTCACAATTTCTAAAATTTGACTTTGGAACTTTTTTAGTGTATAATTAACTTAAAGGATAACTTTAATCTAAAATGGAGGAATAAAATGAACAGACTAAACCTTGACTTCTCTCTCGAATCTGGAGAAGAAAGGTCAAAATTTTTACACAAATACTTAATTAATTCAAAATTACAAAACCTAACTCCCACAGAATTAGAAACCATTTCTAATTATCTTCTGTGGGGAAAAGATAAAGATGGTTTAAATTGTAATCAGAAAAAAGAAATCCAAATTGACACAAAGAATAAAACTTGGACTCGGCGCCCAGAAGAAAGCCTTAATGCTTTAATTGAATCCCCAACCTTTAATGAGAATCAAGTTCGCCACATTAATTCTACCCCTCTTAAAGTTAAGAAGGAAAAATTTTCTAGGGAGGAAGCTCTAAAAGAAGCTACACCAGAACTTCAAAAAACTTTTCTCTCTCTTTTTAAACAAATTGATGAACTTGAACTTCTTCTTAATTTTTACGATTTAAAAACGGGAAAAAGAAAGTTACCACCTCGACCAGAACTTCTTTCCCGCATTGATGAGGAAAAACAGCTTTCTCTTAAAGAAAAAGCCACTTCTCTCAACCAATTTTCTTACCTAAAACTTCGCCATCGTCTTGTTGAACTTAGAACGGAGCAATACACACTTAGAGATAACTATTCAACGCCAGTTTTGGTTGAGAGTTTTAATTTGGTTATAACCCCAGAAGAGATTCCCAAATTTGGAGTTGAAATTCCCGTTTTCCCTTTAGGGTTTCAAGACAATTCTTCTTTCTCTCAATTGATTTTTAAACCCTTTTCTGAATTGCGCCCGTCGGCATATTCGGAGGAAGAACTTAGATTAATTTCCTCTCTTTATTGGAAACTTCAAGACCAAAGAAAAAATCAAAATTTTTTTGACTTTAAAAATCCAGACCACCTTTATGGATTATTTACTCATTTTTACGAAGTTTACGATTCAATTGTTTTAGAAGATATAGAAGAAACCTCTCCCTTTCTTTTTAAGACTTTAAAATTTTACTTAAAAGAAGCCAATTTACCAGATTACCTATATCAAATTTTAGACTTAAAATTAAAGAAAATCCCAAACCAAAAAATAGCAGATTTTATTAATCAAAAATTTCAGAAAACCTATACCGCAAATTATATTTCAACACTTTTTAAACAAAAAATTATAGGAGAAATTAACGCCGCTGCCGCCTACCACGAAGAGCTTATTAGAAATTTATTCTTCCCAGAAAACTTTAAAAATTGCAGAGTATGCGGCCGCACCTTTTTAATTTCTACTAAAAATTATTGTAGAAAAAGTCGTTCCAAAGATGGGTTTTCTAATAGATGTAAGGAGTGTGATAAAGATGAGCGTAATCGAAAAAAACTCAAATTCTCAACAAAAACAAATTAAAATTCCCGAAAAAGAAATTACTAATTTTCTTCTTTTAATTTCTAAGCTTTCAGAGATTGAATTTCTAGGAGTAGTTAGATTTTTTAAAGTTGAAATGGTTAAGAAAGAAAAAGATAAAGATGGAAAATCAATTCCAAAAGACTTCTATGAAATTTTGGCAGATACAACAGAACAATTCTGTCTTTCGAGTAAAAAGAAAAGAAGAGATACGATTAAAGTTCTAAAACAAGCGATTAATTCTTCAAAGAGAAAAAAGAAAAATTTAGTTAACCAAAAAGTCGAACCAAAAGTCGAACAAAAAGTTAGAAAAGAAGTTAAAAAAGAAGGTGAAGAAAATGAGCCTTCAGCCTAAAGTTAAAGCTAAAAAAATTTTATTTAAAAAATGTGAGCATTGCGGCAGTACTTTACCAATAGAAGAGTTTCTGCCGACACGGTCACTTTTTTATCCCGATGGAGTTGTTCCCTTTTGCACAAGTTGTCTTAAAAACTTATTAAGGGAAAATGATTTTAATTGGGTTTATGTTGATAAGCTTTGCCAATATTTGGACATACCTTTTGTTCCTCAAGAGTTTGAGAGACTCCACAAAGATAATGGGGATGATGTATTTCCTATTTATTGTAATGTTTTTAAATCTCAAGAATATGAGAGCTTAGGATGGGGAGATTATTTCCAAAAATTTAAAGAACTAAAAGCCGCCAAGGTCATTGAAAATGAGTTGCCCGAAATTAAGGAAAAACACTTAAAGGAACTTCAAGCTAAGTGGGGACCAGACTATTGTGAAGAAGAGCTTGAATATTTGGAAGATTTATTACAAGGTATCCTAAATACTCAAAATGTTAATGGAAAAATTTCAATGGACCAAGCCAAGAAAATTTGTAAGATTTCTCTTTTAATTGACAGCCGGATAAGGTCTGGAACAGACTTTGACAAATTACTAGCCTCATATGATAAGCTAGTTAAATTGGCTGACTTTACACCTAAGAATGTAAAAAGTGCTAGCGACTTTGAATCAGTTGGAGAACTTTGCCGCTGGTTAGAAAAGAAAGGATGGAAACCTAAATTTTATGATGATGTTAGTAAAGATATAGTTGATGAAACTATGCAAAATATTGAAGCTTTTAATCAACGACTTTATACTAACGAAAGTGGTATTTCAGAAGATATAGAGCGTAGAGTTAAACAATTAAAAGAAGCAAAGCAATCAGAAGATTATTACAATACTAATAAAGAATATGATTTAGATATGTATGAAAAAGCTGGTTTTGATGAAGTCTTTGATGATGATGACGGCTTTGTCGCGGAGGTAGAAGATGGCGGAAGAATTTAGTCTTTTCTCTCAATCAACTTTGGACAAATTAGAGGAAACAGTTACAAAAGAAAAAAAAGATGGGATTGAAATTGACAAAGGTTTTATTTTAACCGAAAGCTATCTTTTAGAACATATTGAGCTTTTTGAGCGTTATATGGATTTATTCATCGCCTATCCCGATATTTTTCTTGATATAATCGCTCCCTCAGATTCAAATTTCCATTTATTCTTTTATCAAAGAATTTTCTTGCGGGCGTGCTTTAGATATAGATACCATTATGTTACGGCTTGCCGTGCCTTTTCCAAAACTTTTTTATCTATTTTAGCAATTTATTTACAATGTATTTTCTTGCCCGGAACCAAAAGATTTATTTGTGCTCCCGGCAAAAACCAGTCTGCAAAAATAGCTAAAGACAAAATTTTTGAAATTTGGGATAAATACCCTCTTCTCAAAAAAGAAATTATTGGTGAGGGTTCTTTTGGAAAAGACTATATTAGTTTGCTTTTTCGGAATAAATCCCTATTTGATGTAGTTGGTGCATTAGACTCGGAACGTGGCGGAAGAAGGCATGGTGGGTTAATAGACGAGGTTCGTGACCATGACGGCGAAATCTTAAACTCGGTAGTTCTTCCTTTAATGAATGTTTCAAGAAGAACTGTATTAGGAGAAGTTAACTTAAACGAACCTAACCAACAGCAACTTTATATGACTTCGGCAGGAGTCAAATCTTCGTATGCCTATATGAAGCTTATTGATTTATTAGAAATGCAAATTATTAACCCCAAAGAAGCTTTTGTTTGGGGATGTGATTATCGCGTTCCTGTAATGCACGGCTTACTAGACCGTTCTTATATTAAAGAATTGCAAATGTCACCTTCTTATAACGAAGAGACTTTTGCTCGTGAGTATAAAGACAGATATGTACTCATTAAATTATTGAGAATTGCTGGGAGTTCCTTAAACATTTATTACTACAACATAGTTTTGAAATAAAGACAAGTGTGAAAGTTTAAAAAAATAAATGATTGGATAATCAGCAGCCGAGCCTCGAATAGAGGAAGGTTCAACGACTAACGTGTTCATTGCGAATACAGTACAATACTATATAGAGGAGGTTATTATTATGAAACAAATTATTGTTAATAATATTAGTACCACATATTATATTACCGAAGATGGAAAATGTTATAATTCTATTACGAATAAATTTTTAAAAGGTCAAGAAAACAAACAAAACCATTACCTTTCTTATAATTTAACTTTACCAGATGGAAAGAAAAAAAGATGTTATGCTCATAGGTTGGTTGCTACGGCTTTTATATCTAATCCTATGGGAAAGCCAGAGGTTAACCATAAAGATGGGAATAAATTAAATAACTGTGTTGATAATTTAGAGTGGGTTACTTCACAAGAAAATAAACAACACGCTTTATTAAATTCTCTTTATGAATATGAACATATTTTTTGTTTCTCTAAAGATAAAAAACTGGTAGCAGAATATTTATCAATTCAGGACGCTGCCAGAAGTACAAAAATTAGTCCCAGTATCATACAACAAGAAGTACATAAAGTACCTAAAACCCTTTCGGGAGGATTTTACTGGTCAAATCAAAAAGAATTGGGTGAAGTTAAAAATTATAATAATTTAGGAAAGGCAAAACCCGTAAATCAATACGATAAAAATGGTAAGTTTATAATGACTTATCCCTCTACCGGCATTGCGGCGAAAGCCGTTGGCGGTGTTCATTCTCATATAGGAGAGTGTTGTAGAGGAAAGATTAAAAGTTATAAAGGTTTTATATGGAAGTATATAGAAGATATAGTCTTAACTTCTGATGAGAGTCAGAGTGCTTTGCAAAAGCAATAAAAAATGATGTCGGTCTGGACTGGCGGAGGAGAAGATTCTTGGTTTAATTTTGATAAATTACAAAAATATCGAAAATTAAAAAATCCAGAAACGCACTTTTCTGTTAGACGAGGAACTTCACAATTTTACTTATTATCAGTAGACGTAGGTAGAATTCATGACCAAACAGTTTGTAGTGTCTTTAAAGTTAAAATCCAAGGTGGAAAATATTACTGTTCTTTGGTTAATATTTTTGTATTGGGTAAAAATATAAAGGCAAAAACTTTCTATCAACAAGCAATTGAATTAAAAAGAATTATTAGAGATTTTAAGCCAAAAGAAGTGGTTATTGATACAAATGGCTTAGGCGTTGGCTTTGCAGATGAGATGATTAGAACACAACTTGATGAGTTCGGAGAGTCTTATCCTGCATATGGTTTTCATAATGATGATACTTATAAGAAAGTTCAACCAAAAGAAGCCTCACAAATTTTGTATGGAATTAAGGCTAGTGGTAGTTTAAAATCTCAAATTAACGGTAATGCCTATTCTCGTTTAAATGGCGGCACGGTTCGTTTTTTGATTACTGAACAATCAGCAAAAAATGCCTTACTTGAAACAAAGATTGGTCAAAAAATGAAACCTGAGCAACGCATAAAAAGACTTTTACCTCACGAAATGACAACAAAACTTTTTGAGGAAATGGCTAATTTACGCTTAAAAAGAACAGGAATGGATATTGTTTTAGAATCAATCAATACTCGTTTTCCAGATGATAAGTATTATTCATTTGCTTATGGTTTATGGAGAATTAAGGAGCTTGAAGAAGAAAGTTATAAGCGTAGAAGAAGATTTGGAAACGGTTCTGGTACTCGTAAACTTATTTTCTTTTCGGGAGGTTAATTTATGGATGAAAGTCAAGTAAATAAACCTGAACAAATAAAACATTTTACATTAGAAACTTTTAAAAAAGCTTTTACAGATATGATTGCCACGAATGATAATAGTTATTCCAATGGAATATGGAGTAATCGAAATTTAAGGCAACCTTGTAAAGATTATAGTTTAGATGAAATAAAGAAGATTATTGAGTCAGGCTCTCTAACCGAACAGAGAGCCTTATCTCAAAATTATTTTTATAAAAACGGTTTTTATCGCAGAATTTTAATTTATTACGCAACTATTTTTAAATACGAGGGAATATTAATTCCAAAGGTATTAAAAAGAAAAAGAAAATTAACAGAAGACAGCTTACAAGATAGGTATTATAAGGCTTTATCTTTTTGCGAGAAAATTGGTATTCCTAGTTTTTTAAATAATTGTGCCTTAAAAGCTTTAATTAATGGAGCTTATTATGGATTGATAGTTAACTTAGATAATAAAAATTTTTCAGTTTTAGACCTACCAATAAGATATTGTTCTTCTAATTTTAAAGATGCAAATAATAATGATTTAATAGAATTTGATGTAACTTATTTTAGTAGAATTAATGATGAAGGTGATAGAGCTAGTGCTCTTGCCGCCTACCCTAAAAATGTTCAAAGGGCTTATAAAAAATTCCGTGATGGAAAAACAGCAAATAAATGGGTAATGCTTCCAGTTGAAAAAACCATTTGTTTTTCTATGTATGATGGCAGACCTTTATTTTTATCATTAATTCCGGCTACGATTCTTTATGATGAAGCTGTACAGCTTGATATGGAAAGAGATAAGGATGAAATTAAAAAAATTCTTATTCAAAAAGTTCCTCACACAAATGATGGAACATTATTATTTGAACCAGAGGAAGCAGAAGTTATGCATAATGGTGCGGTACAGATGCTCAGAAAGAATAAGAATGTTGATATTTTAACAACTTATACCGATGCAGAAATAGCTACTTCAAAAACTACCAACGATAATAATATTAGTAATCTAGAAAAAATGGTTAATAATATTTATTATGAAGCTGGTGCTAGTAGTCAACTATTTGCAGCCACTGGTAATTTATCTTTAGAAAATTCAATTACTAATGATACAGCTTTTATGAGTCCTTTAATTGATAAATTTTCTAATTATTTAACTAATATTGTTAATATCGTTTTTGCTAATAATATTATAGAATTTAAATATAACATATTACCAATTACTAATTATAATTATCAAGATTATTTAAAATCTTCTTTATCTTTAGCTAATTCTGGATATAGTTTTATTCTGCCAGCGATTGCGGCAGGTCTTTCTCAAAGTGATTTGTGTAATATAAAAACTTTAGAGAATGATGTTTTAAAACTATCTGATTTATTAATCCCTCTATCTACTGCATACACTCAAAGTGGCGATGTCGGTGGTGCTCCTAAAAAAGAAGAAGATGAGAAGTCACCACGAACCATTGATAACGAAAAATCTTCAGATAATCAAGGAGGCAACTAATGAATCAAAATATTAATAATTTCCAAGTGGTTGTCTATAGTCAATTGGAAAGATATAATGAAGTTTTGTCTAAAGCTAGATGCAGAATTTTTTACAAAAAAGCTAATCGTAATGGCGGGTATATTACTGATGAATTTGCTGACAAGCTTTTATCAACCATTAGTTATGTACCAATCAAGGGTATTTATAGTCAGTCCGATGAAGATTTTACCGACCACGGTGCGGCAAATGATATTGGAAAAATTTATGGTATAGTTCCGGAAAATCCTAATCTAAAATGGGAAAACTTTTTAGATGAAGACGGAATAGAACGGACTTATGCCTGTGTAGATGTTTTATTATTTACAAGTTTATATAAAGAAGCGTCAGAGATTGTTGGAAAGCCACAATCTATGGAATTATATGTCCCCTCTATAAAAGGGGAGTGGTCAATTATTGATGGCGGTAGATATTTTGTTTATCAAGATGCTTGTTTTTTAGGTTTACAAGTATTAGGAGAGGATGTAGAGCCTTGTTTTGAAGGAGCAGCGTTCTTTACTTTATATGATAAAATGACAAAATTTATTCAACAACTTGAAACAAAAAAACAGAATGACGGAGGAAAGAAATTTATGAAATTTAAATTTAATTTATCAGATTCTCAAAAGTATGAGCAAATTTGGTACGCATTAAATACTAAGTACAATGAAGAAAACGACTACATTGTAGAATATAGCATTTTAGATGTGTATGATAATTATGCTATTGTAAAAAAGTATGAAGATGAGAAAACCTATAAAGTTTGTTATACAAAAGATAATGATGCTATTCAATTAGGAGATATCACATTAGTATATGTAGAATATCTTAGCGATTCAGAAAAATCCGCTGTTGAAACTTTGCGTACTTTAAATAACAATACTTTAGAAAAAGTAGATGAAAACTTTAGTAGTGCTTTACAAGAGGCTAAAGATTCAAAAGAAAAAATTTCTACTTTTGAAACCAAAATTAAAGAGCAGGAAGGTTCTATTTCTACTTTAAAAATAGAGAAAAGTACTTTAATAGAAGAAAAAGAAGCTATTGAGGGAAAATTCACTCAAGCTCAGGGGGAAATTGAAACATTAAAACAAAACAACCAAGAGCTTGAAAATTATAAAACTAATGTCGAAAATTCTGAAAAAGATAATTTAATTCAAAAATATTCTAAAACTATTTCAGAAGATGTCTTAGTTAAATTTAAAGAAGACAAAGATAAGTATACTGTAGAAGACTTAGATAAAGAACTGGCCTATGCCGCAGTTAAAGAAAATCCTTCTGTTTTTGCTCTTGAAACACAGCCAGGAGTTAGGATTCCAAAAGACGAGCCTACTACAGGAATTGAAGAAATCTTATCTCGTTATGAACAAAAGTAAATAGGAGGAAATAATAATGGCAATTCAAAGACTAGCAATTGATGGCTATGGACAAGTTGAATTAAATAATGTAACTTTTCGTAGAGATGGTAGAATTGAAGCTCAATGTAAGTTAGATTCAGCTTCTTTTACAGAAGCTACACCAGCTGAAAATGGTATGCTTTATACAGTTGACAAAACTACACGCACTATTGGCTTGCCTACAGCTGCCACAGCTTTACCAATTGCATTAAATTATTCAACAGAACATATGTATGATGATAGAAAAAATAGCTTAAAAGATTTCTATCTTGTACCCGGTACTTTTTTACCTCGTATGGGTTACCTTACTTTAGGAGATACTTATACGGTTAATACAATTAGTTATGATGCAGAAAAATTTACAGATGATGATAAACTTAAAGAAGCTTGTACCGTAGAAAAGTTAAAGACTACACCACTTTATGCTACTTATCATACAGATGGTACTCATGTAGTTAGTGATACTAAACCTACAACTTCTCCAATTCTCAAGGTAGTAAAAGGTACTACAATGCCAGATGGACAATTTGGTATAAAATTCCAGTGTATTGGTTAATAAGGAGGAAAATAGATTATGACTTTAGAAAAATTAAAAGAGTTAGCTATGTACTCTGCAAAAAAGACTGCTCCGGCAAACTTTTCTGTTAATTCGGTTAACCAAGCTATACAAGATGGATTAAAAGAATTAGCTGGCTCAGTAAATATGTTTATGAAAAACAGATACGACATTTATCAGATTATAATTGATACTGCTGATGAAATCGTTCCTAATAATGTTATTTCTGCAATGGGTGGTTTTGCTGATATTCAGGTAGTTGGACAAAATCAAAAAGCTATCTTTAAGACAAGACTTGGTAAAAATAGAGCAAAACAATTCCTTACTCAAGTTGGTCTTTCTGGTGTATACGAAACCTTTAGACTTGACAGAGGTAGCTATGAAGTATCTGCTTACGCAGTAGGTGGTGCTGTAACAGTTGATTTTGAAAGACTGTTAGATGGTGCTGAAGTAATGTCAGATGTAATGGAAATTATTACTGAAGGACTTACTGATTCTATGTTCGGAGAAGTACAAAAGGCTCTTCGTGCAGCAATTAATGCTAAAGGCCGTCCGGCAGCAAATAAGTTTACAGGTTCTTCGTTTAATGGAGAAGAAATGGTTAAGCTTATTAATGTAGTTAGAGCTTATGGTAGCAATGCAATTATTTTTGCACCGCCTGAGTTCATTGCGGCAATGGGTCCTGATGCAATCGTTCCTGTAGGAACAAATTATCAAGGTGTATACCATCCAGATGATATTGATGCAATTCATAAGACTGGATATATTAATATTTTCCGTGGTACAACAATTGTTCAGATTCCTCAGTCTTTCATTGATGAAACTAACACAAAGACTCAAATTGACCCTCAAATCGCTTACATCTTGCCAACAGGTAAGGAAAAGGTAGTTAAACTTGTTCTTGAGGGTGGTACTCAAATCAATGACTTTAAGAATAGAGATAATTCTTTAGAAATGCATGTATATAGAAAAATTGGTGCTGCTATTCATAGTCATCATGATTGGGCAATTTATCAGAATACTGGTATCGCACAAACATATTCAGAGGTTTATGACCTTTAATATATATAAGAAAGGGAGGAGAGGTTCTCTCCTCCTTTTTAAAAAATAAAGAGTAAAAGGAGTAATTAGAATGGAAAATAGAATTGTAAAGGTTAAAAATTTAACCAACGGTAGAGTTGGTATTAAGAGCAATGATTTAAGATTTTCAAGGACTTGGGAAAAGAAAGGAGCAGTAAAAGCTATTCCTTTTGAAACCTTACAGCAACTTCTTTATGAAGATGGCGTAGAATATATGTTCAAGCAAGGCATACTTGGAATTGATGAATTAAGAGATAAAATTGATTTAGGTTTAGAGGAAGAGGGTGAAGAACCTCATATTATTGTTTTAACTGATTCTCAGAAAAAAAGGTACTTAACTCTTGCCCCAGTTCAAGAGCTAAGAGAACTTTTAAAGAAACTTCCCAGAGAGCAGATTTTTCAATTGGTTGATTATGCTATCGAACACGAAATTTCTGACTTAAATAGATGCGACTTACTTAAAAAATATACAGATATAGATGTAATTTCCGCTATTAAACTAAACAGAGATAGTAAGGAGGACTAATATGACTCCTTTAAAAAAAGTGTATGATGCTTTTTTAGGGAGAATGACAGATGATGAATGGGAACTTTGGACAAGCAACGAGGTTAATGAAGATTGGAGAATTATTCTTGACGCCGCTATACCATGGTTTAAATTCCCTAAAAAGAGTTTAGAAATTGAGGAAAATAATTTTGTTTCAAGCTTAAACAATAGAGAAATTCAAATTTTAGCTACTTATATGAAAGTTGAGTGGTTAAATCGAGTAATAATGGATTGGAAAAATGTTAAACCTTTATACGATGAAAGGGATTTTTCTCAGGCTAATTTAATTGATAAATTTAGTAATTTACTATTACAAGAAAAGAAAAATGCAAAAGATTATGAAAGTATTTATTATCGAGCAATAGATAATAAACCTTTTCCATATCAAAAATTGGCAGGTGGTAAAGATGAGTGACTATGCGGTAGATATGAAAGAGGGATATACTAATAAATTTAAAAGTAAATTATATGGTTTATTATGTGAGTTTGAAAAAAATGGAGAATGGGAAACTTTTTTAGATTCTATTCTCTGCGAATTATTAGGATATTCTAATGAGCAAAAAACAATAAATTATTATATATTATTTTATAAATTATCTTCTCTCCGATATTTAAAATATAAATATTTTAGAAGTACAATCTTTGATTGTATGTCTTTGGTCGAAAAATAATGTATTATAATGATATCTATAGAAAAAGATTAAATAAATTTGGTTCTACTTATCAAACAAGGATTCAGGGGGAGAGAGAACACCAGTTTGAATACTATTTGAAGAAGACAATTTATCGAGTAACTTTTTTACTTGGAGAAGAAGAGCAGGTAGGTAGCTTAGAACCTTATAAACAAGATTCCACAGAAACTTTACATTATCTATTGACCAGAAGAAAATTAATTATTCCTAATGGAACAATTTTAGAAATTACCAATGAAGAAACCAAAGAAGAAGAAAGATGGATGGTATATTGGCTAGAAAATATGCGAACCAGCGGCTATAACCGTTATGTAGTATTAAAAATGACGCATAAAATTATGTGGAAAAATAAAGAAGGTACAATAGTAAAAAGTTGGGCATATTTTCACGGCAAAGGCACAGCAGCCATTACAGATACTATTAAATCAAGTAGTGCTAATGTAATATATTTAGAAGATAGTAATTCTAATTTTTTAATCTTACCATTAAACGAAAATCTCCAAAAACAAAGTTATTTTGAAATTACGATTAAAAATATTAAACAAGGCTATCGAGTAACTGGATATGATATTATTTCAACCCCAGGTGTTGAATATGTTACAGTTGACCCTATTTATATAATGGATAAGAGTCCTTTACCTGAAATCAATGCAGAAGATAAAAAAGAGGACATTTATTGGTTAGAGGAGGGTGAATAAATGGTTAGAAATTGTATGGAAATAGGTCTTAACCTACAAAAAATTATGCAGAGGCTTTTAGCTAATCAAAATCTTATTAAATTATTGTATTATAATAATAAAAATCCTTTAGCTGAGAATGATATTCCTTTAGATATAGTGAATAAAGAAATAAAAAGTAAATTAATTAAAATAGTTCCTTATGTAGATACTAAAGAAACCGCTAACTCTATCGTTGCAATTAGAGTTGAGGGCGGTGATATTAATTTAATTAATTCTGAATTTAAAGATATTACAATCGTAGTAGAAAATTTTGTTCCTTTCACCGAATGGACTATAAAAGATAGTAATTTACGCCCATTTGCGATAATGGGTGAAATTCAAAAAAGCTTAAAAGATAAAAGTGTAAATGGGTTAGGAAAAATTAGTGGAGGAGATTTTTCTTTAAATTTTTTAACTACAGAAGTATCCTGTTATCAACAGGTTTTCAAAATAACTAGCTATGATTAATAAATCTGAAGCTTTATCTTTATTTTTTTTAAATTTACCTGTTGAATTTAAAAAAAAAGATATTTTTATTTATCCTCCAACTTTTTTAGATATAAAAGATAAATTTTTTCCTTTGTATCGTTCAATTTTGTTCCTTCAACAAGAAGATATATTAGATATGTTTAATGAACAAAATCTATTTGATAAAGTGGAGAAAATGCCAACTCCGTTTGAGTATATAATGGCTACTGCAGCCAGCAATGAAGATTATGCCCAAAAAGTTCAAAAAGGTATAGAATTTTTTATTAAAGAACCGGTAACTCTTTTATTTAATGCTAACGCAATTATGGTTGGCGATTTTAATAAAACTATAATCTCAATCTCCTCTTTAGATGAGTTACGATTGATAAATGAAGAAGACTTTTTTGACTTTCAAAACTTAATCAGACTTGCTTCTGGAGCTGAAATGGTTGAAGAATATGTTGCGGATGAAGACCCTCGTATTGCTCGTATTAAAGCAAAAGCTCGTTATAGAGATAAAATTAAAGCAAAATCTGGAAAGGGAATTTCTTTAAATACTGTAATGGAGTCAATTTGCTGTATGGATTTGGGTATTAATCCACTTAATATTAGGCAGATACCATATGTCGCAGGAGTCCGACTTATGGATAGAAAAAGACATCAAGAGGCTTATAACTTAGATATCCAGAGTTTATTAGCCGGCGCCGACTCCAAAAAAGTTAAACCTAAATATTGGATAGAAAATTTAAATGAATAGGAGGCTATAATATGGCTAACATACTAGAAAGATATGGTATCAAAGAAGTCGCTGATGTAACTTTTTATGATATTAATTCCGATGGTACTCGTGGTGCTGCAGTTCTCTATTTAGATACCTTAAAAGTATCAACAATAGAACAAACAGCAGAAGAAGCTGAAGCTAGAGGTGGTAAAGGTAATCCACCACTTATTATTTGGGACTATGGTAAGGAAATTACAGTTACTCTAGAAGATGCTCTATTCTCTGCTAAATCTTTAGCTATTATGTTTGGTGATTCTACTCTTTCATCAGCTACAAAAATCACTAAAACAATCACTTTTAAAGGAAAAACAGTTCCTACAAATATTGAACTTCCGGGCGGAAAGGTAGTAGCAGTTCCGGATGACGCAAAAGTTTATGATGCGAAGGGAGTAGAAAAGGGTACTAAGAAAACTCTCGCAGATTCAACAGCTTCAACAACTTTAACAGCCGGTGAAACTTATTTCTTAGTTTCTGAATTAACAGTAGATGGTCAAGAGATTGAAATTTCAGCTAATTCTTTCCCTGGCACTTATTATGTAACAGGAGATACTTATGCTCGTTCTGAATTAACAGGTAAGGATGAATTTTTCCAATTCATAATACAAAAGGCTAAGGTTCAGTCAGAGAACACAATTACTCTTGAGGCTGAAGGAGACCCCTCAGTATTTAATATGAATCTTCGTGTTATGCGTCCATCAGACGGTAAGATGATGAAGCTTGTTAAGTATAGTATAACAGGAGCTACTGAAGACACACAAGTCTAATCTAATATAAAATAAACGGCTTTTGCCGTTTATTTTTTTAGGAGGAATTATGGAGAAAGAATTAGGTTTCAAAGAGTTGTATGATATGCATTTAAAACTTACTTATCCTATAGAGATACTTGGAAAAGTATTTGAGGAAGGAGAAACAATTGCTCTTTTTGATAAAATCACCATTTCTAACTTTAATGAAATTAAAAATAAAGTTCGTGCATCAGGCGGATATAACAACCAAGATAGAGTTTTTTGGGAAGAAACTAAGGAAGTTACTGTTAATTTTTCAAACGGAATTTTTTCTAAAGAACAGTTTGCTCTATTAAGTAACTCTAAAATTTTAAAATACACAAAAACTCCAATAAAGGTAACACAAACTGAAAATAATCTTGAAAGTGATGAAAACGGATTAGTTACTTTAAAATATATTCCAGCTGATAAATTATTTCTTTATGATAAAGAAACGCAAGAAAAAATTAATTATAGCAAAGTAGAAGATAAAATCTATAAAATTAATACCCCTTTCACAAATGTTAGGGCAATTTATAATTTTAACTATACTAATGGTGGAGAAAAAGTAGTAATTGGACAACAATTAATTTCTGGGTTTTTAAGCTTAGAAGCTAAGACAAAGACTCAGGATGATGTTACTGGACATATAAAAACAGGAATAATAAAAATTCCTAAAGTAAAGTTGATGTCTGATTTATCTATGACTCTGGGAGAGAATGCTTCACCAATGGTAGCTAATTTTTCATTAGTTGGAATTCCCGTTGGTTCAAGAGGTAATAAAATTGTTCTTGAACAATATTTTTTAAATGATGATATAGATAGTGATTTATAATAAATCGACATTAACTTACTGGTTAATGTCGATTTTTTTATTAGGAGGACAAAATGGGAGATAAAAGAGTAAATATAGTGTTTGACGCAAAAGTAGATTTATCTAACTTAAAAACTAGCGTTCAAACAATGCAAGATTCTTTTTCTAAAATTAATTTATCTAAAGGTCTAACTACAGAAATTAATAGCACCTTTAAAAAAATTAATAATGAAATACAAAAATTAACAGAAGCTTCTAATATGGAAATAAAAGGACCTTCTGATGTTAATAAAATAACTTCTTCTTATAAGAAAGTAGAAGCCTTGCTTAAAATAATTAATGGATACACTGACGAATTAAATGGAAAACCTATAAGAAGTTTAATTTCTAAAGATACTATCGAAAAAACAAGTAAAGCTACAACTGAATTAAAAAAATATTATAATGCTGTTAATAATACAAAAACAGCAATAGAAAATAAAATCAATTCTATAAAGAGTTATGAGAAGAAATTAGAAGATGCGAAAGTTCAAGAAGAGTCTTTAAAAAAGTCTGGTGCTGCTTTAGCTCAACAACAAGTGCAAGCCAGTGACAAGTATAATAAACTATTAAACGAGCAAACCAACATTAAAAAACAACAGCAAAAACTTCGTGACGAAAGTGGACAAAAAGCCTACAATAAATCAGAATATACTGATTTAAGTGCTAGTTTAGAGAAAGTAGGGGCAGAGCTTAAAATCGCAAAACAAAATCTTACCTCTCTTAATACTCAAATTAATAATAATAATAGTAGTATTACTAGTGTTACAGCAAGAATATCTGCTTGGGAAAATAAAATTAGTGAATTAAAAACAGAAATAGATAACCTTTCTACTTCTGAAACTCATTTAAATAATTTAAGACAAAAATTAACTGAGATAACCTCTTTAGATTTTTCTGGAAAAGGAATTGAAGAAATTAAAAGTGCTATATTAAATTTGCCTGAGCAAGATTTAGAAAAAGTTAGCTCTGCAATTAAATCAATTGGTACAGCTTCTGAACAAACTAAAGAGCCCATTCGAAATATGGGGACTACAATTAATCAAGTTAGTCGTTCAGCTGAAACTTTAAAAAATGCTAGACAAGAAGTCGAACAATTAGGACAACAAGTTAAATATTTCTTCGGTCTACAAAATACAATTAATTTATTCCAAAGAGCGGTAAGGTCAGCTTTTACAACTGTTCAAGACCTAGATGAGGCTATGACAGAAACTGCTGTAGTTACCGACTTTAATGTCAGCGATATGTGGGATAAATTACCACAATATACTCGAATGGCAGAGGATTTAGGCACTACAATTAAAGGGGCATATGAAACATTAACTCTTTATTACCAGCAAGGTCTTGATGTAAATGAGGCTACCCAGATTGGTACTGAAACGATGAAGATGGCTCGTATTGCTAATTTGGATAACGCAAAAGCTACCGACCTTATGACAGCTGCCTTACGTGGTTTTAACATGGAATTAGATGAAACTTCGGCTCAAAGAGTTAATGATGTTTATTCTGAATTAGCCGCAGTTACTGCATCTGATACTAATGAATTAGCTTCTGCTATGACAAGGACTGCTTCAATTGCTCACTCAGCGAATATGGAATTTGAGACAACTACAGCCTTTCTTGCTCAAATGATTGAAACGACTCGTGAATCGGCTGAAAATCTAGGTACAGCTATGAAAACAATCATCGCTCGTTTTACCGAAATGAAATCCAGTCCTTCTAAAATCTTTGATGTGGAAGGAGAAGAAGTTAATATCAATAAAGTTGACGCCGCATTAAAGTCGGTTGGTATCTCTTTGAAAGACTTCTTTACTGGAGCTAAGGGTCTGGATGAAATTTTCTTAGAGTTAGCAAGTAAATGGGATAGTCTTGATATCGCAACCCAAAGATATGTTGCAACTATGGCAGCTGGTAGTAGACAGCAGTCACGTTTCATAGCAATGATGGATAACTATGACCGTACAATGGAATTGGTTGATGCCGCAAACAACAGTGCTGGTGCATCTGCCGTTCAGTTTGAAAAAACTATGGAATCTATGGATGCCAAGTTGGCTAGATTAAAAGATGAATGGGATAGATTCGCCATGGGTCTGGCTAACAGTGATGCTATTAAATTTGTAGTCGATGCATTAACAAACTTACTATCAGTTATTAATAATATTGCAGATAGCTTAGGCGACTTTGGCGGAGGACTTTTTAGAGTTGGTACAATCATCGTTGGCTTAAAGCTTGGTAAAAAAGGTTTTGAAGCAGGTTTAGATTGGGTTGGAAACTTTATGGACGGCGTCCTTAAAGATAAAGACAAAACCGAAAAAACTGCTAAAACACTTGGAGATAAATTTAACTCTCTAATTGGTAGGAATACAAAACCTTCAAAAGCTCAAGTTTCGGTTATGGATGATTTGGGTAAGATTTCTGGACTTGAAGGACAAATATCACAGGCCTCTGACAAAGTAAAACAAAGTACTTTAGAATATCAGCAATCGGCAAAACTTTTTCAAGCCGCTAGAGACAAATTAAAAAATGCCGTATCTGAAGATGATAAATTCGCTATAGGAAATGCACTTGGATATTTGGGTTCAGATAAAGCTAATAAAGTGGAGGCAGTCGAACAATCTGTAGCTTCTCTTAATAATTTATATAAAGAAAGAACAAATATCTTTAAAAATTTAGGTGCTACACAACAAGGTCTTAATTCAATTCAAAAGTTAGGACTTGACACCAATAAACAATCTCTTCTTTATTTAAATAAAGATACCGCAAAAATATCAGAGAGAATAAGTCTTAATGATGAATTATCTGATGGTTCTAAGCGTTATTTCTTAAACTTAATCGCAGAAAATAATCAAGAAAATGTTGGTATTGGTATAAAAGCAAGGTCTTATGCAGCATTACTATTCTGTAATAAAGCAAAAAGATTAGCAATAATGCAATCTTTAGGATTAGCTTCGGCAGAAGAGGTAGAGGCTATTGCTGCCAATGGTGCAGCAAGTGCGACCTCAGTTTTAAATGCCGCTATAGCATCAATGCCAGTAGGTTGGGTTTTAGCAGGACTAGCAGCTATAGCTGGAGCCATCTGGTGGATTGCCGATGCAATTAAAAAAGCTTCAATTGAATATAAAATTGAGCAAGCCACCCAAGCCTTAAAAGATTCTAAAGAAGCTGCTAACGATGCGAAAACGGCTTATGATGATTTACAGGAATCTTTTGATAATTATAATGAAATAGTTAAATCTTTAGAAGATTTAACAGTTGGCACAAGTGAATGGAAGGACCAATTAATTAAAGCTAATGAAGAAGTTGTTAAGTTGCTTGAAACTTATCCTCAATTAGCCAAATATATTACTACTGATAAATCTGGCCTGTTAACTTTAAATGAAGAGGGGCAAAATGAACTTCTTAAAGAAGAAGGGGAAAAAGTTTCTAAATTACAAACTTCCACTCTTGTTGGCTCTCAATATACCGAACTTTTAAAACAGCAAAAAGACATTAATGAAAAAGAAAGTGCAGCAAGAGAAAAAGTTTATGGGCTTTCGGATTCTGGAATGACGCTTGAAGAGGGAGCAACTTTTAAAGAAGGTTATGAAAAATATAATTCTTTATTGGAAGCTATAAAAAAGGAGGCTCAGGCATCAACCGACCGTAGTGTTGAAGAACAAAACCTTTTAAAAGATTCGGCAATTGGATTAGAAAACACATCAACTGATGTATGGAATTGGGTTCAGGCTAATACTAAAGATTTGACAATTAATGGTGTTACCTATAGTGCTAACAGTATTCAAGCAATGCTAGCCGATTTAAATAAGAATATTTTTTCTCCATTAAATGATAAAATAGTAGCAGGTGGTGGCTCTGCAGCCACTTATAAAAGTGTAGGTGGTTCTGCTGACTTTGAAGAAAGTAGATTAGCGAAAGAGGCTAAAGACCAATTAAATACTTCTGCTATTAAAACTACAATGTTACAAGGAATTAGTGACGCTTTACAAAATTCTGGTTTATCAGAAGGATTAGCTAATGGATTATCTCAAATAAGCGGTAACTTACAGGAAGAGGTAGAAAAGGCAAAAAGAGACCTTGATAGCATTGGCGGTGACGACCTAAAGAAAAAATATGCAGATGCTTTCTATGGTGGAGATATCTCTAAAATCGCTTCTGATATGGAAGAAGATGCGATGAGATTTCAACTTGCATCACAACAAGTGGGCGAAAATTATCAAAAATATATAAACAATGCCTATGAGGCAATTTCTAAGATGGCATTAACTGACCAGAAAGAGTTTGTTGGAATTTTAAATCGAGATACTACTTTAGATTATAATAAACTAGATAATTTTGATACCTATTTGAAAAAAATGGATAAAAGTGCAAGTGAACTAGCCTCTGAAATGGGTACAACCGTAGAAGAATTAACTCAAGCTTTTGAGCAAGCAAAGACCGATATACATACTACGCAATTACGGCAAAAAAAGCAACTATTTGGTACAGCTATAAAAGCAACTGAAAATGACAATACCCAAAAAAGATTAAATAGTTATTCCGCTGTAATTCAAAAATTAAACGCTCAACAAGCCTCTTCTATAACTAATTTTGAAAATACTTTGTTGAAAAAATTTGGAGAAAAAGGGACTACTTCAGTAATATCTACTGTTTTTGATGGACTATCTAATAAATCTGATAAATACATTAAAGAATATATGGATAAATTCTCTTCAACCCTTGAAAATGTTAATTGGGATAGTGCTATTGAGGGTACTACTGCAATTAAAAAGGGATTAGCAAGTAGTAACAAGGAAATTAGAAAAGTTGCTAAGGGTATGGCAGAAGTAGGTCAAGTAGCATATGGTGTCGGTGCTCAAATGCAGGAATTCTTTAAAGCTAGTAGTTTTGAAGATATACAGAAAGACATTGTTAAGACCCTTAAAAAGGGCGATAAAATAACTGCTTCTAAAGTGGAAGAATATGCTGAAGAATCTACTGAACTTCAAAATGTTTTAGAAAATACAGATATAGCAGCTCAAACTTTAGCAGACACGCTTGCAGCGGTTGGCTCAGGTGATTTAGGAATTGAAGATGTAACTAGTGGATTATTAGATTTAGCAGATAGTACTCAACAATTAAATAATGTAGTGGCTGAATCGGTTGATTTGCTAGATAATTTTGACCCCGGTATTGACGAAGGAGAAGTTGGGGACAAAGTTAATGATATCGTTGAAAAGGTAGCAAATTGGCTTAAAGAAGGGGCTTATGGTAATACACAATTATATAACTATTTAGACCTATTTTTTGGTGAAGATTTTGAAAAGGCTGCTAATAAAGATTTAGAAAAAGCAACTAAAGTTTATGGAGAAAAACTAAAAAAACTCTATAACAACCTTTATGGCGCTTGGAAAGATTTAGCAACAAATAGTGATTATGCCCAAGCTTTAAAGAAAGAAGGCTTAGGGGTCTCATTACTTTCTGATGGGAGTATTGAACTTCAATTTGGAGACTTTTCAACCAACGAAGTGGTTAAAAAAATAGCTAAGGCATATAATGTTACCGATGAATATGCTAAAATGATGCTCACCGACTTTAAGAATTATTCTGGTGATGTAGCTCAAGAATTGAAGGAAAATGATTATACTGCCGGTTGGTCAGACTTTCTAAAGAAAAGTCAATATCAGATTTCTAAGATTTCTGAACCTAATACTACTGAATTACGAACCAAACCTGGAAGCGGTTCAGTAGAGCCTTATACTCCTTCTGATTACAGAGCCTCAACCCAATCTCAAACTATAATCAACGCTAAAGACTTAACCAACTATGGAAAACTTTACGGAAAAGATGAACTAACAGTATGGCAAGATTTGGCTAAAGAGTTAGACATCAATATTAACAAGTTAACTACTGTAGAAGGTATTAAAAAGAGAATTAAAGAATCTGGCGAAGTGAAGATTTTTGATTTGGGTAGCGACGACGACACTGAAACTCAACTTAAAAATATCCAGTCCCTTATGGAAGAAATTTGGGGTAAGAAAAATAGAGGGCTAGACCCCTTTATTAATGGTAAAGCTTCTTTAGATGAACTTGTTAATACCTTTTCTTCTTTAGGGGTTAAAGATGATTTAATTTACGAAGCAGTAGAAAAACAAATTGATAATTTAGAAAATAAAGATGGCACAATTGAATTAAAGGGTTATGATTTAGAGCTGACTGAAGTTCAAGAAAATGGGGTTGCTAAAACTTTAGAAGAAGCTCAAACAAAAGCCGACGCAACCATTTATGCTCAAGCCATTACAGATAGTTTTACTACGGTCGATACTAGTGAGGCAGGAACTAATATTAGAAATAATATAGACCAAGCCATTTTAGACTGTATTGAAGACGCTAAGCTGTTAAATCAAATTTTAAATGGTGAAAGCCCAGAAGTACAAGGACCACCTCAACAATTCGGTAAAGTTCTATCTAATACTTTTGGAATCAACTTAAATAAACCCCCTACTTTTTCAACGGGAAAAGGTTGGTCTTTTGCCCAAGGAACTAAAAAAGCCTCAGTTTCTTCTGATGCTTTAGTTGGCGAGGAAGGTCCAGAACTGTCTTATAACAAAAAGGGTGAGGCTAAACTTCTGGGAGCGAAAGGTCCAGAAATTACAAAAGTTAATAAAGATGATGTTATTTTCCCAGCTGATGAAACCAAAGATATTTTAAAAAATCGTCACAAAAAAAACTTACCATCATTTGCTGACGGAAGAGGAACATCTTATAAAAAACGTCCCGCTCAAACTTCTGACCATGATACTTCAACTAAAAAAGCCTCAACCAAAAAGGCTTCGACTAAAAAGTCATCAACAAAAAAATCTTCCTCTGCAAAAGAAGAGGAACCTTGGAAGAACACATATGACTGGCTTTATAACTTAACTGCTGATATTAATGCGAAACTAAGAGAAAGAGAGAAACTCGAAAAGAAATATGACCGACTTTTAGAAAATAGAAAATCAACTGCAAAAGATATCTATAAAAACTATAAAGACCAAGTTAAGACCCTTGAGGAAGAAATTCGATTACAGCAACAAATGTATGTAAATCGTAAACAAGAAATTAAAGATACCGTTTCTTGGAATTCTGACCTTAAAAAATATGCAACTTACAACTGGAAAGACAATACAATTGAAATTAACTGGGGTAATATTAATAGAGTCACTGATAATGATTTAGGAGATAGAATAGAAGAATATATTTCTAAATTAGAAGAACTTCAAGATTCTATGAACGACGCCGAAGATGCAATTGACGAATATACAGATACTCTAAAGGAACTTGAAGAGCAGGGCAGAGAAGATACAATGGATTTTGAACAGCGTATTTATGATGCTATTCTAAATCGAGAACAAAAGATTATTGATAATTTATCTAATTTAGATGAAACTATTAATAATAGTAATGATGCCTTAATGAGTGCAATTCAAGAGAATTTAGATAAAATTCGTCAAGACCGCAACAACCAAAAAACAGAAAAAGAAATTACCGACAAGGAAAGACAATTAGCTTATCTACAATTGGACACATCAAGTTCAAATGAATTAGCTATAAAACAATTACAAGAAGAATTAACTAATCAAGAACAAGATTATACTGATGACTTAATTGACCAAAGATTAAGCGAAATAGAGCAACAAAATGAAAAGGCTTCTGACCAACGCCAAAAACAAATTAGTATAATGCAGGCACAATTAGATGTTGCTAAAAACGAAGGTAAATATTGGAATGAAGTTTATACTTTAATCAACAAAGGAACTACTGCCACGGGGGCGTTATTAAAAGGTAGTGAATTAGAAAAATTGTTAAAGAAAGAAGATACTTTTTCTGGTTTATCTTCAATGCAAAAAATGGATTGGTTAGACACTCTTGAACAATCAGCTAAGATATCTATTAGTACCTACGCAAAAGATAGGCAACTCGAAAAATTAGGCTATTATGGCGGTCAAGGTATTACTTTCACTGATGGTAATGGTAAGCAACAAACTGGAGTTATTCAATCAGATGGTAGTGTTAGAGTAAAGGGTAAAGGAGGCTACACAACTTATAATGATGTATTCTTAATGCCCGACGGCAGAACCTTTAGAACTTTAGAAACTGGAGGAAATTGGACTAAAACTTCTACAAGTAAGAAAACTAATTCTACTTCAAGCAAAAAACAAGGTTCTAATTCTAACAATAAAAAATATAGGGTTGGTAGTAAAATTAAAGTTGACCCTAATACCAGAATTTATGCAAATTCTTCTGGACAAGGCGGCGGTCATCAATATTTTGATTATGACCCTAATTATATTGTACTTAGCGAACAGAATGGTTATGTTTTAGTTAGACACCACAAAACATCAGGTTACACTGGTTGGTTTAAATCTTCTGCTATTACATCCGTTCCTCAATATAAGAAGGGTGGTTTAGCAAACTTTACTGGTCCGGCTTGGTTAGATGGTACTAAAAGTTCTCCAGAGCTGATATTAAATGCAAAAGATACACAAAACTTTTTGACTTTAAAAGAAGTATTATCTAGCGTAATGAAGAATAACAATAATAATATACCTTCTCAAACTACTGGAGATGTTACTGTAGAAGTTAACATAAATGTAGATAAAATTGAGAAAGATTATGATGTAGAACAGTTGGCAAAACAAGTAAAAAAATCTATTGCTAATGATGCAAAATATAGAAATGTCAACGCTATAAGTTTTATGAGATAAAGGAGTGAAACAAATGCAGGTTTTAAAGGGCGATTATATCGGCTTTACAATAGGTAAGTTTCATTCTTCCGAACTGGGAATTTTAAGAGTTAGTGATGGAAGTAGGTTTACTGAAAACCTACTTCCAACTTATACCGATAGAACGGCAACAGTAACTGGAAGAAATGAAACTTTTTATTTTGGTTCTGATTATACTCAAAAAATTTTTGATATCCCCATTGCTTTTGACTCTGTAACAGAAAAACAATTACGATTACTAAAACAAGTCTTAAGTAATACAGAACCTCAAGATTTAATTTTTGACGAAACCCCTTATAAAGTATATAAGGTGAAGATTAATGGAACTCCCAATCTAAAATATATTTGTTTTGAAGAAAATGGAGAAAGAATTTATAAGGGCGAGGGAACTTTAAATTTTATAGCATACTTTCCTTATGCAAGAAGTCGTTTTAAATATGAGGAAAAATATAATTTATATAATATTCCGGAATGGGATTTTATTTATAATAATAAAGATGAGTGGATTGAAGCTAGTGGAATAGAAGAAAAAACCGTAAATGGAGTAGAGAAAGATACAGTAAATAAGGAAAATAATAAACTTTTAAATTTATATAATCCCGGTGATATAGAAACCTCTTTTACTTTAACTTTTAATTATCTATCTACTGATAGCTCCATAGGAGACATTAAAATTAGCTTATTAAATGAAGATAAAGAAGAAATTAAATATTTTATCTTAAATTTAACTTTAATTAGAGATGACCTTGGAAAAAGCCAATTTGAGTCTTGTTGTATTAATAGTTTAACTAAAATTATAACCATAAAAACTAATACTGGACTAAAAATAATAGCAAATGGGTACATTGAAAAGGGAGATATTTTTCAAATCCCTTGTGGAGTTAGTTATTTAAAAATAGGCTGTTTAAGCGGGGCAACAACTCCAGATTGGTCTGGTCGTGATATTATTTTAGATTATGATTATTTATATTATTAAGGAGGTGTAAGGATGAATAATGAATACGAAATTAGTTTGTGGGAAAATGTAGAAAAGCCTACTGATTATGATTATATAAATGTATGTCAAGGATATTATAATGATTTAGATGATTTAAGTTATTATTTAGAACCCATCACTACTCACGATAAATTTAAATTTCAAAAAAAACCTCCCGAAACAATCAATCAAAAAGAGGCTCTGTATGGATTTAGTCATATTACTACGGAAGTACCGCCTGGAGCATACCCCGGGGAAGGAGGAAAGACATATGCAAAGGGGTTAGGAACTACTAGTTATTGGATACAACCACAAAAAAGGCATAAAATTTTTTTAAGATGTCGGAATTTTAAAATTACCACAGGAGTTTTCCCCACATCGGAAGAATGGGAAGGTTTGGGGAGACCAATACCAGTGGGATATCGCCGTAATACTTCATTGGATGGGGTAATTTATCAATTAAATAATTTTACTGTAGAAGACCCTAGGTCCTCTTTTGGTTTTACATTGCAGTTATACTTACAAAAACCAAAAGAAGGAGAAAAATTAATTAGTCTTTTTGAAGATGGTTCTCTTATAAAAGGAAAACATACCCCTCAAGATATAATACCTCCTAAATATTATTTTAAAGTTTCTAACGAAGGGAAAACCGCCACTTCAATTAAACTAATTCAATATACAGATGACGCTATGACAGCAGTAGTTTCAACCGGAGAACAAGCTGTTACTTGGAAAAATGGAGAAAATAGCGAACAATTACTTTGGTTGCAATCTTTACAAACTGCAGAAGATGTTATTAACCAAACTTTTAATTTTGATATCATTATTGATACTATTAGTTTAAATAGTAGTTACTCTCGCCGCATTGGTCTATGGCAAAGAATGGGTATTGGCCCACGAACAGACCGTTTTTCTTTGGCTTCAGCACAGCCTATATATACTCCCTATAAATTAGAAGGAGAATTTTTATTGTTAATGGGTAGAGAAACCGAAAATTCTACCTCCATTTCTTTAGATAATCTAACCATCACCGATTTACTTTTTACTCCATTAAATCAACCAGACACTTTCATAAAAGAAAGTAAACTTTGCACAATAAGAGATGCAGATATTAATAATCCTGCTGCGGCATTTGATTGTAATTTATCTTTAAAAGAAAATGAAGATAATACTTTAACTTTTTCTATTTACGCTAAATACTATGATAATAAAACGGGAAAGTTAGTTGATAATCCATATTTACCTCTTTTAATTAATGAAAGAAAAGTAAAACTTAAATACAAAGATAAATGGTATGATTTTATAATTAAAAATATCAGTGAAATGACTGAAAATTATAAAATTACTTATCAAGCAGAAAGTCTTATTAAAAATGAGCTTTCTAAAGTAGGTTTTAATATTACATATAATACAGAGTTAGAAAATAACACGGGAAATATTTTTGAATTGGCAGAAAAGGCAATTCAAGAAACGAACTATAATTTAAGCAAAACGAAATCTGACTTTTTAGTTCAAACCTTAGAGGATAATGTTTATATAGCTACAATTCCCGATGGAATTTATTCAATTAATTGTAAAAAATGTGAATTGAATAATAAAGGACAATTAATTTTTGAAGATACATCTCTTGTTTTAAATTCTGGAGAAAAGTTGTGTTTTTTCTATGGAGAAATATCTGCCAAAAAAGATACTTTATCTTGTCTTTATTATCTTGATGAACCACCTTTAGAAAGTAGTAATAAAATATCTAATCAAGATTATTATATGATTAGTGGTATTACTTATAAAAATAATAATATTATAATTCCCACTGAAAATGGTTCTTTAGAGTTATCTTATACTTTAAATTTATTGTATCGGGCCGATAGGTATTATTCTCCACAGGAAAAAAGATATTATCCTTTATTAGACAAGTATTGTGATTTATATACTAAAGGAGATACAACATATTATGGCTATCAAGAAAAAGAATATGAAGCTACTCCATTGGTAGAAAATTATATTACTAATCCTAATAATTTTATCTCTACTGATGGTTGGAAAACTTTAGATACAAAAAATCTAAATGATAAAACGGCAATTACAAATTTAATTTCTTTAGATTTGACTTCAAAAGCTAAGACTAAAGTTGCTGCATTAAAAACAAAAGTTTCCGAAGTTCCTATTTTAAACTGGAGATTATTTGGTAATACTTTACATACCAGATATAATAGATTTTATTTCCCTTGTCTTTATAATACTGGTTTTTCTGATTATAGTTATACTATAAATCAATTAAAAAAGGGCGATAAATACGCTTTATCTATATCAGTTTTGAATAATGATATGTTACCTCTTAATTTGTTACATCCAGTTATTGCAAAGTATGGTAGTGATATAGAAAATGATGCTTTAAAAGAATCTAAACAAGATTTAATAACTCCTTATATATCTTTTAATAATGATACTAATAATTATGCCCCAGAAAAGAACATATATACAAATTCGCTTGTACCCATATATTATAACTACAAGGTAATACGAGACGGTGGAGCGCCGCTATTTTTTATACAAAGATATTTGGCTCAGGTTTGGAGTGCCACCGGATTTAAATTTATTAAACAAGTAAAATTCCCCTACTCTGACAAAGAATACGATTCGATAGGCTCAAACCCAAATATTAGCAGAATAGCTTATATATTAACTGAGAAAGAAGAGGGACCGGGCAGAGAGATGATTAAGTATTTTAGTGGATATAACGATGCCTATGGATACCAGTCAACAGATAATTTAAGAGAATGGACTCTTGAATATTTACTAGAGAATAAAGACAAAAAACTTACCTATTTTTTCCGTGGAGATGGAAACACATATACATTTTCTCCAATGAATATAATTATTTGGAATGAAAATTATTTTAGATATGATGTAAATGGAAACAAAAAAGCTAATTTAGAATCTTTATGGAATAATAATACTGAGGAGAGTTTAAGTTATAATGGTTTTAGAATTTTTAATTGTTATTCTTTTTATAATACTAAAACTCACGATGTAAATACAGCATATGCTTATAAAGAAAACTATAGTAAAGACCCCGTCACAACTTGGTCAAAAACAAAAGGATTAACTAAAGAAGTTTCGGGCATTCCCAATGAAGATGTATTAGATTTATTAATGATGTCTAATATCTGGAATGTATCTGATTTTATTCAAACAGCTAGTGACTCGGAAGGAACATATGGAGTTTATGATTTAGTGGCTTTTGGAGATTATCATTATACTACTTCTGGGTATAGTGATTTAGAATATTCCGATTTAGTCAAAGATAATTTTGGATTGTTTATACTTGGAGATATAATTTACAGTGCAGGCGGAGAATCTCGTGTAGGAATTATAGATTGCCAATTATTTAGAGAATACAGAGATAAAGATGGCAATTTAATTTATCCTTCGGAAGTTAATGATAATGTAAATAATACGATTTATTATTATTTTAATCCTAGCGACAATGAAGGTGTTGCTGAAACTAGTAAAATGATTTATGAATATAAAGGATATTATGATGACCCGAGCTTTATTCCTAAAATTGATTTAACCTACGAAAAGAAAAATTCAATTGTTGCAACAGAGAGTAATGTTTATGATATCTTATTAAAATTATGTGAAACATTTGATTGTTGGATGGATTTTGAGATTCTTCACTCTGAACAGGGTAATATAGAGTATGACCCACAAACTTATAAACCTTTAAAATATTTATATTTTAAAAGAAAGCAATATCAAATTAATAATGCGGGATTTAAATATGGTATTAATTTAAAATCAATTCAAAGGTCGATAGACTCTTCTAATATTTCCACAAAATTAATAGTAAAAAGTAATTCTAACGAATACGGAGAAAATGGATTCTGCTCTATTGCAAGAGCTGAAAATAATCCAATCGGAGAAAACTTTATATTAGACTTGTCTTATTATATTAACCAAGGATTAATTTCAAAAAGTTTATTTTTAAAGAACTATGATAATTGTTGTTATTTATTAAGGCAATTAAATAGTAATAACAGACAATATAGTAAAAATTTAAGTACTTATAGTATTTTAAAAAGTAAGTATTTGGCTATGGTTGAAACTTATAAACTTGGTTTAGATAACATAAATAAATTACTAACAGAATATTATAATAATTTTTATGAATTAACTGGTAGAAGTTATTCTTGTTATTCATCTAAAAATGATTCATCTCATTTTAAAAGTTTTCAAGATACTGATTTATTTAAAAGTTATGTAGAAACTATTAAATATTATAAAAAATTAATTCCAATTTATAAGCGTACTTATAGAGATTATAATAACAAATATACTACTGCGTGCAAGAATTATAACAGCACTTTAACTTCAATCAAATCAATTGGTCAACAAAAAACTAAGGTTTTGCAAGATTTCTATGATAAATATGCTACCTTTATTCAAGAGGGAATTTGGATGTCGGAAGACTTTATGGATGATAATATATATTATTTCTCAGCAATAGAAAAGGCACGAGATAATGCTTTTCCTAAAGTTAGCTATACAATTGATGCTTTAGAAATTTCAGCCTTACCAGAATTTAAACTATATGATTTTAAGATTAGAGATAAAACCTTTATAGAAGATACTGAATTTTTTGGTTGGTCAGATGAGGAAAAAATGACTCCTTATAAAGAAGAGGTTATTATGTCGGAAATTAATCATAACTTAGATAACCCCGCTGAAACTAAAATTACCATTCAAAATTACAGAACTGACTATGAAGATTTATTCCAAAGAATGGCGGCAACCATTAAAAATGTAGAATATGGTACAGGTAATTATTCAAACATTTCTTCTTCACTTACTACACAAAATCAATTAAAGACTATTACAACAGATATTAATATATTACAAAAACAACTTAATGAAATAATAAGATAAAAAGAGAGGCATTATGCCTCTCTTTTTTAAGAAATTTTGTTGATTTTCCACATTCTTTTTGAAACAAACATCTCACTTTTCCGTTAAAATTTACCAAAAAAATTGTACTTATTTATACTTCTCTCTACTTATAATCAGATGAGAAAAAGTAATAAGGAGGAATGGTGATGGCTAATAATTTTCAACAGCTTTATAATCAAATACAAAATAACCCGTCTTCCGCTTCTCCACCGGTACAATTTCAACCTACTCAATTATTCCCACAGCCGCAGGGTAGCGTATATACAATTAATAATTCATTAGAAGTGGCAAATGTACCGATGGGAGTTGGCTTATCCTTAGCCCTTTGTCCTTCCGAAAATTTGTTATATATAAAGACAATGCAAAACGGAAGTCCAATGTTTATGGCATATAAATTAATGCCTTATGAAACTCCGAAGGAGAAAGAAACGGATACAACAAATTTATTAGCAGACTATCAAAGTTATAAAAAAAGAGTAGAAGAACTAGAAAAACAGCTCTCTACTCTGATAAATAAAGGAGGAAAATTAAATGAACTCATCTAACCCTTTTGGTATGTTTATGAATATGATGGGCGGAAAACAAAACCCTTTTTCTATGTTTATGAATAATTCTGCAAATGCTTCAAAAAATATACCATTAAATCAACAACAATTTAAACAATTTTTACCACAAATTAATAATAACGCTTTACAACAATTAGTACAACAAGCTAAAAACCAAGGAATATCTGATATAGATATTCAAAACGGTTTAAATTTTATTAACAGTTTAAAATAACCCAAAAGGGTTATAATATAAATATTTTCTAAATAAAGGAGGAATTTTTTATGACAGACGGTTTATCTGCTGCTGATGTAATGGCTTTAACTAACCGCAACAATTGTGATGCAGCAACGGTCGCAGCTTTAACAGATAATGATAGGGATAATATGTGGAACAATCCTTTCGTTTATCTAGTGTGGATTTGGGCTTTTAGTGCTTTCGGAGGAAATGGGTTTGGTTTTGGCAATAGAGATGCCGCAGGAAATGCTTTAACTCAAGCAGAATTACAAAGAGGTTTTGACACCAACACAATTGTAAACAAACTTGATGGACTAAACAATGGACTTTGTGATGGATTCTATGCTATGAACACAACTGCTCTACAGGGCTTCAATGGTGTAGAAGGAGCTTTATGTCAAGGCTTTAATAATGTAAATTCTAATATTAACCAAGCAAGATTTGATAATCAACAGTGCTGCTGCGAAACAAATCGAAATATTGATGGTGTTAAGTATGAGATGTCAAAAGGATTCTGCGATGTAATTAATGCTCAGAATCAAAATACACAGAGAATCCTTGACAAAATGTGTGAGGCAGAAATTCAAACACTTCGTGATAATCTACAGACAGCTAATTTCCAGCTTTCTCAACAGGCTCAAAATGCTAGCTTGATTAATCAACTTCGCCCATTCCCAACACCTGCTTATATTACTTGCTCACCTTACACAACTAATGTAAGTAATGTTGGCTATGGCTGTAATTGTAACTGTGCCTAAAGGAGGTAACTAAGAATGGTAAATAGTTATACAAACACTTCCCAAACAATACCTACTAATGGAACTATTAATTTTAACAATAATTCAATTAGAAACAATTGTGTAACTAACCATTCCGCCGGCACTTCAACTTTTACTTTAAAAAAGTCTGGATATTATTATGTAACTTTTAATGGTACTGGTGCGACAAATGCCGCTACCGCCGGAACAGTAGCTGTTCAACTTCAAAATAATGGGGTTGCTGTTCCGGGAGCTACCTCTTCGGCTACCTCAGCAAGTACAACAGATTTGGTAGCTATTAGCTTTAATACAATTATTAGAGTACTACCATCCTGCAGTGCAATAGATAATACAACTAATTTAACTTTTGTAAATACTGGAGAAGAGGCTGTCTTTAATAATGTTAATGTTACTATTAGAAAGATAGCTTAGAGGTAGACAATATGTTAAAATATAAAGCATTATATAATAAAATGACAGACGATTTAAAAGATGCCGAAATGTGGATGGACTGGGCTAAACATTTAACAGATGAATGCCCAGAAGTTGCTAAATTTCTATATACTTCTGCTAAAGAAAGAATAACCACAAGTTTCCCGCATACTAAAGAACTGTTTGATAAATTATGTGATGAGGAAAAAGACGGTCATTGCTTTAAAGATTTAGTAGAAGACCATTTATTAGAATGGAAAGAACGCATTACACATAAATTAGAAAAGTTTGTTTAATTAATTAAGAAGAGGGCGAAAGCCCTCTTTTTTTTATTCCCATATTTCTATGTCATTTTTTTTCGCCAAAACTTCACTAACATATTTTCCAATGCCAATAGCATCTGCTTCATCATTGCTTACTGAAATATCAAACCATTCTTTTACTAAAAGTTGCATAGAACGCTTTTTATCGGTTTTTGTAGTGCCTTTTACTTTGCAATGTGAACGCCAAGTAGCGGGCGGGCAAAGTCCATAATTGATATTTAATTCCTGTAAAGTTGCCATTAAGATGCCTTGTAAATGAGCTAAAGTTTTAAAAGTTTGAACTCCAATAATATTATCATTATTTTTTTTGAATTGTTGAAGTTGTATATCTTCTAAACCAATATAATCCGGTTGCCAAAGATATATCATATTAATTAACCACTCTTTTAAAGCCAAATCTCGTTTTATCTCATTCTCTTGTCTGGTTTCAAAAATACCTGACTTAATTAGCTGATTACCGTCATAAATTGACCACCCTGTTATATGAGTTGCTTGGTCTAATGCTAAGATTCTTCTAACCTTAGCTTTTTTTTGTACAACTTTATTTTCTTTATATTTATAAATATTTTTTTCACACACGGGGCAAACAAGTTTTTTTCTTATTTTACCCCATGAGCTATAAACTTTATGACCTTCTGAGCATTCAAAAACCATCTCTTCATTTAAGTTTTTATATTCAGTTGATAACACTTTCCAATTAAAAGCAGATATTTCTTTTTGAATATCTTCTATTTTAATCTTTGACATTATCTTTCACCTTTTTTGTTAATCCAGAAGAACCAAAGCCACCACCACGATTTCCTTCAATTTCTTCAATTTTATTAACTGGATACAAGTGAGCAGATACTACTTTACTAATAACCAGTTGTGCAACTTTTGTCCCTTTTGCTATATGTATTGGTGAGCCGTGTAATATAGAAGTTATAATTGGTCGATGCTTTTCATCGAAATCATAAGTTATATCTTTAATTGGTGGGTCAATGTTATCAACAATAATTCCCACTTCTCCACGATATTGGCTATCAATGGTGCCGGGGGCATTACCAATTCTCATTTTAGAGTTTAAACTAATACCACTTTTTGGTCTTACTTGGATTTCATAACCTAAAGGTACAGCTATTTTAATACCAGTTTTAACCAATTTTGTTTCACCGGGTTCAATATCTATATCTTCTAAAGCATAAATATCCATCCCCGCATCACCGACATTAGCATAGTCTGGTGTAAGAGCCTCTCCATCTTTTTCAAAAGGAATGGCAAGAATTTCCGTTGCTATTCCAGAAGTAGAAATAACTGCATCTGCCGAAAGCATTATTAATTGCTTTAAAAAATCTCTTTTTACTACAGAAAAAATTTCTGATAACTGAGTATCAATAGCTTCACAAGTTTTTGAGGCTAATTCCCCTAAGTTACTTGCATTTAATCCTTTACTATTTAAAGCTTTGGTAATCTCTAATCTACTATTTGCATCTCTTAAACCAGCTTCAAATTCAGAAAGTACCAATTTTGAGAAGGGAAGAAATTCCTTATCTGGCAATGACAATAATTTCACAAATTCATCTGTACCATCTAAATTTACAAATTGACCAATTGAATCCATAGTATCTTGTAATATGGGTTTTTTCTTTTTATTTTCTTTTACTTCTTTTTCGGTTTCCTTTGGAAAATCAATTATCTTACTCATTTTTACTCCTTTAATTTATTAAAAATTCCTCTGCGTAAGGAAGGGTTTCTATCCATCGACAAAATTCCTTCCATTCCGGCAGCCTATGATTTTTTCTTTGCTTATAAATGTTTCTTAAACAACGATAATTTGTGGTCATTCGGGCAGTATAAGTAAAGCCACAGGGGTTAGAATACAATAACTCTAAATATAATTCTTTTAAAATTTTATTTAAGTTATCAATGACTTTTGGGTCTTTAGAGGTTTTTCTTAACTCTATAGTATGGTTATAAAAATTAATTTTTTCTTCCATAACATTTATAATTCTTGGGTCAACATACTTATTATATTGATTAGAAAGCTCAAACTTAGGAAGGCAATGCATTGTACTTTGAGAGCTAACAAATTCTAAAAAACGATATCGTTCAGCTTCAACCCAAGCTTTAGTAGAAAAAGTTAAATCAAAATTAACTCTTATACCGGTTAAAAATTGAATATGTGCTTGGTTATCTTTTTCTGAAGCTTTGATTAAACTTTTTGCTCTACATAAATCTTTTTCACTAACTTTTTTTTCTTCTAACTTAACTCTCATTGGATATCCACTAGCTATTAAAGATTCTTCCAAATCATACACTTTTACATTACTAACTACCATATCACACCTCTGATATTTTAATATAAAGCCCGCAATGGCATTCTCCCTCTTTTTGTTCCCTAAACTCTTTACACATACATTTTGTATCATCATTTTTAAAAAGCTTACAGGGGCAATATCCACCTTTTTCTTTTATTTTGTTTTTAATTTCCTTAACTCTCTCCAAATCGGGATTTAAAATTATTTTTATCATTCGTACCTCTTTGCATATTGATTTTTACTTGCTAAATTTACGCCTAAAATCTCATCATAATGCTTTTTTTGGTCTGGTAAAAATCTACCAAACTTTATTATAATGTTCTTATATTTGATTATCTGTTGAATTTGAGGAAAAATTTCCTCTTCTTTGTAACCAGTATAAATTACTATATCATCTTCTGTTTTTTCTCGAAGTCTTTTAGTAAGTTGTATTAGACTTTCATAACTATCAAAAGGTTCAAGACCGCCGCAAACTATTGCTTTTGTAATTGGATTGTTTAAATACTTTTGTACAATAGTCTCTATTGGAACTTCATACTCCTGACTGTGTGCAAGAGAGCTGTTTTGACAAATAGCTCTCCCACACTCTTTTTCGCATTTCCAGCTGCATTTAGGAAAGATTATAAACATAGAAGCTTTTTTATAATTACAAAAATCTGTTTCTACTAATCCTTTAATTACCATTTAAAGCATCCTTCCTTCCGTCAATATATCCACTAATATACTTTTTTTCAAGGTTCTCTTTAAGTTTTTGTTCTGCTTTGGGAAAAAGACCTTGAATTAAATAAATTAAAGAGATATTAGTATCGTCACTACAGGGAATTTTATTGATAAAATCTTTAGCTTTTTTGGCATTTACTAACAAATTCTTATCTATCATTAATTAACTTTCTCCCACTCTCTCATTTTGAATTCCTCTTTTCTTTCTTTTGAATAGGTTCTTACGGGAGTGTAAAATCCTACGATTCGTGTGTATTCATTTTCTACTGGATTTCCACAAATTGGACAAGTCTTTCCATAGAAAGCGTGATTATATTTACAAGCTTGAATTTTAGTATTAAAAGCAAAATATGTAACTCCTTGATTAGTTATATAATTTAACATATCCCAAGCTTGCTCAAAATTACTAAAAGGTCCTTCTAAATTTACGTGCAGAATCGAGCCACCGTTACAAAAATTGTCAAAAGCTGCGGCGATTTTAATTCTTTCCTGCAATGTTGTTTTAATTCCTAAAGGTATAAATTGATTACCATAAAGTGGCAAGTCTTTTACAACTTTATTGGGAAATAATAGTTCATCTGCTTTTTGCATTTTTACTGCAGCTTGTTCTGCAGGTATAGCTTCAACATTTACCATATAATCTTTATCTAAGATAAAATTATCTTTAGTGTTATGAATCACTTTGAAAATTTTTCTACCAAAATTATAAGCTTCATCTTTATAAAAAGAATTATCCAACTCATCTTGATAAACATAGCCAAAAGTTTTCATAGTTTCATAAATTCCAATAACTCCAATTGTATTGTATTGGTTTTTAAGGTCAACTAAACCTTTTGTATAATTCGGTAAAAGTCCTTTTTCAATGTCTCTTTCAATTATATGACGTACGCAATCAAGAGCTTCAAGATTAACCTTAATCCTTTCTTGTAGAAGTTTTAAGAAATCTTTTTCATTTGTAGTTTCTAATGCAATTCGGGCAAGATTAATTGTAGATACCTTTACAGAACCCACTTTTAATGCCGTGCCGCCAATACTATTAAAAAATCCCAAATCTTCAATGTTAGATTTTAAACGACAACAATTAGCTAAACTATTAACGGAGCTATCGGCAAAAATATTACTATCTGACCATTTCATATTATGTTTAATAGCTTTCTTTGCAAAATCCTCATCAATAAACTTGCCTTCTTTTCTCAAAAGAGAAATTGTATTAACGGGGAAAGTAAACATATTCTGACTACGAATGTTGCTCATTTCTTCTAAAAACATCCATTGAAAATTCATAATACCTTCAATCTCATCAATCATAAATTTTCCGTCAGGAAAAATTGCCCCACCAAAAAGAGCCTCTAAATAGGGATGGTCAAAAATAGATGTGTTTGTAAAAGCACTTTGTAAGCCATCTCTAGTACAGGGTTGATTTAAACCATAAATAAGTCTTTGAATATGTTGTTTAGCATATCTTTCTGGAGTTTCAGTATAATAACCATTCTTGACATCTCTATCCCAGAAATAATATAGATATGGAATAAGATTTGGCATACCAACTGCACCAGAAGAACGATTTGTAGCAAAACTAACATACTCTTTTATAAAATCAACAAAAGTTCCCAAATGTCTTGGTGGAGAGCTATTAAATCCCTCTAAAAAGAATAAGCCTTTTTCAGCTAAGTCTTTGAGGTCATATGCAAAACAATAACTTTTAAAGGTGCTTGTATCTGCATCGTGCATATATAACGCTCTTGTCCATTCCAAAGTTAACCATTTATTAGCTTCCTTAAAGCCATATTTTTTATTCATTTCATAATAAATTTTATTTAAAGCTAATAATTTACGGTGCGGCTTTGGCATCTCATTTAGTAAAGTTACAATATCTTTATGACCTACATTTGCATTACCATCAATAGAAGCATCGGCGACTGTGTCCTTATCAATAAAATTATCAATAAAATCGGTATAATTTAAATAAGTATCAGAGAGTCCATTCAGCTTAGCAAATTCTTCACCATATTCAGTTAGTAATTTATTAAATTGAGTTGTAAAGTTTTTATTTAATCTAATATTTATATTCATTTTTTCACCTCAATTGAATTTAACCAACCAACTGCGGTTAAAAAAGTTAAATATTCATCATCAACTTTTAAGATAGGCACTTCAGAAAAACCATTATCAATTAAAAATTGTGTATCTTCTGAAATCTCATAAATAACTCCTTTTTCTTGTAATTTCTTTTCTAAAACTTCACACCTTGGGCAGTGGGTTGTATATAAAATAATCTTATTAATTGTTATCACACTCCTTATAACAATAATCACAATATCCATTGGTAAAATGATGGGGACATTGCTTTTGTAGTTCTTGATTTTCCGCTAATAATTTTGCCACTGTATTATTTAAAACAAAAAGATTAGAAGAGGTGATTTCTTGTATTACTTTATTATTTTCATCAATTTTTCTCTTGATTTCTGTTGTATTCAACATCTGTAACAAATTCATCTCCTTTTAAATAAACATTACGACATTCGTATAAATCAACAAACAATTCTGGATTAACTTCTCTAATAAAATTAAATAAAAATCTAACTTCTTGTTTGTTAAACATCTTTCGTAAATCGGGAGGAAAAGGTAAAACAGCATCGGCAAAACTATACATTGTATCATATTTACAAGCAAGTTCAGGATTCAGCATTTTCCTATAATCTAAACTTTTTAAATATGCGTTAAAAAACTGGATTAAACGAGGAATCCTTTTTTCTTTAAATTTTTCTTCCTCACAATAAAGTAAAATTTTATGCCCTCTTTTCTTTAAAAAAATTACTTGTCTAAAAATTTTTGGTAAATCTCTCTTTAAAAAGAGATTCTCATCGGAACAGCCATACCCAACATTATATTGTACTTTATTAATAAGCCGAGAAGGTTTTTTCATTAAGTCAATCAATTCTGTATCTTTCATAATTCCTTGATAAATTATTGTATAATAATTAAGAGAAGACCTTATACTTAACCATTTTTCTAAGTCTTTATAATTATTTACTATAATAGGATATTTTGTTGCTAAAGCGGTGTTTTTTCTTTGATTTTTTTTAAAAAGAAAATCAACAGCTTCTTTAGCTCCTTCTATATCGTTTAAGTTTTTATCGTGTAGAAAAATTGTAAGAGCACCTTTTTTAGACACTTGGCAATAAAAATCTTCCCAAACCTTTTTTTCATCTAATGACAATCTTAGATGAACTGCATTCGTCATTAGTCTAAAGCCTTCAGCCGCAACCTTAGTATCATAGTATCTTTTGTTCATTTTAGAATATAAAAATACATCAGGCTTTTGTCTTTCAACTTCTTCTTTTAATGGTTTATATACATCATTAGTAAACGCTCTGCCGCCGATGGTAATATTTGGTTGAGTAATTTTTTCTGTAATATTATCTGTAAAGTAGTCTTGCCAATAATAAAATTTTTGGTGTTTTTCTGGAGAGAAAGTTGGTACTAGAGTAACAATTTCTCCCCTATCTTTAAAATAAGTTGAAAGCTTCATTAATTCCAAATTAAATGGTGAATTTTTAAAAGTTTTTAAATCTTTATCAAACATACCAATAGATATATTAATCACCTCCTTCTTCTATTTCAAAACGCTCTTTCTGTATTTCTATTGTACCATCTTCATTAATATCTTTAATTAATTCTACAATATGATAAGGGGTTTTAGAATATTTTTTTGCAATAAAATTATCTTCTCTGCGAATACCAGTTACAATAATTTTATTACCTCTGGTAAACCAAGATTTTTCTATTACCTTTTTCTTACCAGTAGTAGCATCTTTTATGGATACTTGTTTATCATATTGTGTAAAGACTTGTCCAAAAATTTTAACTGTAACTACTCCATCAGTGGTTAATAAAGTTACCGTTTTCTTATTTTTATTTCTATCTAAAACAGTACCAATAATACGATGAAGATTATACAATGTGACTTCTTTACCCTTAATAACAATTTCCTTATCTACATCGGGTTGCTCAGATAAACTAAAGAAATTTTCAAAACCATAGATTTGTTTTTTTACATCAGCTAACTCATGCTTATGCGAATAAAATGAACAGGAGTCCATTTCCCATTTACTAACTGAGCCAGCACCATATTTTTTATACATATCATCATATAGCCGTTGATTCATTTTGGTTAAAATTATTTCCTTATTTTCTTTAAGCCACCTTCGAACTGGATTCATTTTCTTTTGATAAATATTATCCCATTCCTTTTGAGAAATTTTAAAACTAAACTCAGAATCTTCTAATGGAATTAATAAATCTATATCAAAATATTCAGAATAGAAATTATAAGCTATTGTATCAATTAAAAAGTATATTCCTTCTTTATAATTTTTTAAATATTTATTAAAGCAATAAACTCTTTTTTCAAACATTAATTCTTCTGGAATTAAATTAAAATTAATTAACATATTCATATTCTGTAAAGTTAAACGAGTCTTTTCACTACAAATACTTTTAATATAATCAGACATAATTTTTTGTCTATCTCCGAAACTATCAAAAGCTCCAGACTTAATTAAATTAACCATCTGCGGCTTAGTGGGATTAATTTTCTCAATAAAATCTTTTACAGATGAATAGGGGCGACAATTAATTATTTTCTTAATTAAATCAGTGCCAATTCTAGTAATTCCACTTAATCCATAACGAATTAAACTATTTTTTACATCTGGTGAGAAAGTGTAAGTTGAATAATTTATATCTGGAGGGGTTACTGTTACATCAGCTTCCCTCATTTTTCCAATGGCAATAGCTATTTTTCCAAAGTTGGTTTTTTTAGCTTTCTTTTTAGAAGTCTTACTATTACTTTCTTCTTCATTTTCTTCTTCTAATTCTTCCTCTCCAAATTCTTCTATACAATTATTATAATTTTCTTCTTCCTCACTTTCTTCCTCTTCTTCTTCAAAATCATTTTCGTCTCCACCAGCGTCGGCAATTAAACAAGCACAATCCCAAAAAATTAAAGGATAGTGAAAAGCTAAATTCATTTCTTGTAAACCAATTAAAGAATAAGCTAAAGTGTGTGACTGGTTAAAACCATAACCTCGGCTCATACAAATTAATACATTCCATACATATTTACATAATTTTGGATTACAATTTTTTTCTTTTGTAATTGTAAAAAATTCATTAGTAACTTTTTCAAATTCAGCGGGATTCTTTTTTGCAATTGATTTTCTTAGCCTATCAGCAAATTCCAAAGAAAAACCTCCCAATTCTGGTAATTGTACCAACTGCATAAATTGTTCTTGAGCAATACATAACCCATAAGAAATTCCAACTATTGGTTCAAGAATCTTTTTTTCTTTTTCTCCTAAACCATAATAAGCCAATTCTCTATCCCATTCTTTAGGGTTATTTTTAAAACGAGCTAACTTTTGAGTTGGCATTTCTCCGCCTTTTTCCTGTGCCATCAAACGAATTGTAGAATTTAAAATTGCCATTTCATCGACTGAGGTAGGTTTTAAAATAGCTATACCTTGTATACCACTTTGCTGTTCCATCTGAAACAAGCTCATAATTTCGTGTTCCCAAACCATTTCCCACATTTCTTTATTTTCTCTTTCAAGATTATAAATACCAATAACTTTTTCATAAGTTTCTTTTAGGGTTGGCTCTGGAATTAGATAATTATATTCCATTAATAAGTCTAAACAAATATGAATTTTATCTAAAGCTTCAATTGATAAAACATCATATTTAATATTTGATACATATTCAGAGTCGTGTAAATCCAGTTGCGTTATAATAACTCCTTTTGGTGACCTCATTAATGCCGTAGTTTTTGTAAATGGCTCATCTACAAAAATAACTCCTCCAGCGTGAACTCCGACTCCACAGCATAACCCTTCTATATATTGAGCTACTTCCCATAGCTCGGGATAGTTATTAATCATTTCATTTTGAAAGGTTTTATTAGGAGAAATTCCATTTTCCTCGTCACCATAAAAAGTTTGTTTTAAAGTTCTTAACTGCCCTCTGTCCGACTCTATCATTGAAGAAAGGTATTGAGCAGTATCAACATCTATTCCTAATCCCCTTGCGGCAGTTAAGATAGCTGATTTAGACTTTTCAGTTTTAATAGTCATTACATTAGCTACTCTATCATCACCGTAAGTTTTTCTAAAACCGGCTAATACATTATCTCTTTTAGAACCTTCAATATCTATATCAACATCAAGAGGACTTACTCTTTTTGGATTAAGAAAACGAAATCTGAAAGTTTTTGTCTTTTCTCTTAAAGGATTGATTTGTGTAATTCCTAAGATATATAATAATAAGAAACCAACTCCAGAGCCTCTTCCCGCTCCTACTAAACTTCCAGCTTTCCAACATTCTTCAATAATATTTTGAAGGTTTAAAAGATAATTACTCCATCGTGCTTTATTTGCTTCAGAAGATACCCAAATATCATTAAAACAAGCATTAATTTCTTTATAAGTTTCTGTATTTTGTAAAGTAGCATCTTCTTCTATCTTATTCATAGTTAATTTTGCAAGATAATTGTCTCCCTCATAAGGAGAATTTAAGAAAAGTTCTAATTCTGGAATTAACTTAATCCATTTCTCCACATTTTTAATTTGATTTGGCTGTTTCCAACTTAATCGAGGAATTTTTAATGACTTTTGTAAAGAATAATCTACACAACTATCTTTTATAAAAGCAATATTATCAAAAGCTTTTTGTAAATTATCCATACCTATATATTCCTGCATATATGAACAAATTTCTTCCGTATTCATTAAATAAGTGGTGGCATAAAAAGCATCAACTTCTCGGTCACCATTTTGGGAATTTAAGAAAGCCTTATGAATTGGTCTATCTTCCTTTTTTAAATAGTGCGAATCAGTTGTTATAATAAAAGGAATATTTAGCTCTTCTGATAATTCTATAATTTTATTATTTACATAAATTTGTTCTTTATTAAAAGAAGGTTGCATTTCCAAGAAAAAATTACCTGAACCAAACAAATCTCTTAATTGAACACACCATAATTTAATTTTAGAATATAATTCAGAGTCTTGTTCTTGACCTTCTCTATACCTTAAAAGCTGAGTTGGCAGACAACCTCCTAAACACGCCGTTGACGCTATAATATGTCCGGGGTTTTTTCCTACCACTTCTAAAATATCTTGATAATAAGTTGGTACTCTTGTCATTTTTCGATAAGAAAAAGAATGACTCCACGCTCGGGTGCTAATTTCTCTAATTTGTTCGTGACCAATCTCATCTTTAGCTAATAAAATAAAATGATAAAATTTATCTTTTTTTGAATTATAATTAGATAAATTTAATCCATTGCGGCAAAGATAAATTTCATTACCTAAAATTAATTTAAAATTAGGATTTTTCTCTTTAATTTTTTTATAATATTTTTCTGCTTTTATAGCTGATGCAATAGTTTCGTGTTCGGTGATTGCCAACACCTCATGATGCAATTCTAACGCATAATCAATAAGAGATTCAACTTTATTAATTGAATCTCTTAATCTTAAATTGGAGAGGTCAGTGTGATTGTGTAACGACCCCCAAAATTTAAAGTCCATTTAAATTCTCCTCTCCTTTTTTTTATTTCTTTTTATTTTCTATAAATAGTATATCATTTTTTTATAAAAAAATCAAATTTATTTTTGAATTTCTAATTCTTTGATAATGATTTGAGGGGTTTCTCTATTCATCCATTTGTTAATTTTCCCTGTACCTATTATATTGATTGTTATATCTCCACGATATGATTCTAATTCTTCAATTAAATCTTTGGCAAAAAATTTCAAGTAAGAAACTCCATTATATTGAATTTTAATTGTATTCTTTAATCTTCCCATTATCATAATGTCATTAGTATTTATTTTAATATTTTGAACAGAAATAAGAGGTTCTTGATTTTTTTGCGACCAAGTATTTTTATATCTATCTAAATCTTTAATTATATTTGTGATAGAATTATCATTTCCCTCTCTTTCAAATTCTACTTTATAATAAGAATTACCAAAATCATAATCTGCTAATTGATTGTTTGCAATTTTATGAAAATCCATTAATTTATTATTACTAATAGATATACCAAAAGCCATATCATGACCACGAGTATATTCAAATAAATTAGTATCATTTAAAAATTGTTTAAAAGACTCCATTTTACTTTCATCAATTCCTCTAGCACTACCTCGAATAAAACCTTGGTCATTTAAACGGGCAACAATCGTGGGGCGTTTATACTTTTGTGCAAGCTCTGTAGCTACTAATCCATTGAGTTCTGCCGGAAAAACATCATCATCTTCTAATCTAATAAACAAAATTTTATTTTCTAAAAGGTCTTGTTTAAAAATTTTCATTTCTAATTTTTCGGTAATTTTTTCTTTGTCTTTATTTTGATGACTACGAGCATTTGTACACTCTCTTACGCTTTCTATGCACAATTCTGTAAGTTCACCCTTTGCCCCTCTTTTGTTACTTGGTACAAGTCGTTTTCCGTCTACAAAGGCTAGAAACATTCTTCTTTTTTCTTCCATAGTTCCAACTCTATTCATCGCATTAATCATTGGTACGACATAAAATGCAACAGTAATTGGATTAAGACAATTAATAATTGTTTCTTCTGTGGGGGCAGTTTCTCCAGTAATAGAATAAGCTTGTTTTTCAACTATTGCCTTAAAGAAAGGATTCTTTAGATTACTAAACCCATATTTCCAAAAAGCTTGATTTTCCACTTCAAGTCCACTCATCATATCAGCACAAATACCTAAAGCTGCTAGGTCAATAAAGTTATCTTTTTCCTTTATCTCTAACAAACTATCACAATACCATATAAATTTATAAACCACGCCCGCACCAGATAAATTCTTATTCAAACATTTTTCCGAACTTTGATTATTAACTAAAGCTGCAGTCGGTAAAGAATTTATATCTAAATAATCTTTCTCTTCTGTTTCTATCAAGTGGTGGTCTAATACTATAGTTGGAATATCTAATTCTTTAATATATTGCCCATCATTACTGCCGGCATCAGGTATTATTAGTAAATCATAAGACTGAGAAGAAACTTCTTCCCATAAATCTTGCAAGCCATGCTGTTTTCCTTCGTGGATAAAAAAATCAATTAAAGGTTCACAATTAAATAGCTTTGCTATAATTTTAGTATATTGATAAATTATCGTCGCAGAGGTATATCCATCCACATCACAGTCAACTATTAAAGCTATATGAGTTTTTTCTTTTTTAAGAGCATTTAAATAGATGTCAGCTGCTTTACCAATATTATCTAAAAAAGAAGGTGGCTCAAAATCTTCAAACCCCGGATGTAAAAAAGATTGAATATTTTTAACACCTCTCTCTCTTAATAAATTTTCACCATAATTATCTTTTATATCATATAATAATTTCGTCTGCATTATTTTATCCTCGTCCTTCTTTCTAATAATTTTTTAAAAATTACTTCACCTTTATCAGTTGGTGAATCCTTTAAATTTAATAAATTTTCTCTATCATAAATAAAAGAAAAGTTACAATAATTGGAATATTTTTTCCCTATATTCCACAATTTATTAAAATATTTATCATCAAAGCCGTTGTTTTCTTTATCAAAACAAATTATAATTTCTTTTGGATAGCAACTGCGTAAAAGTATTTGTAATTGATATTTATTAAAATTACTACCACAGACCGCCACACCACAGTTATCCATAGAAAAGTTATCAAGTTGCATTAAAGATTTTTCGGCTTCAAACAAAAAAGCATAGCCATTTTTTTTAATATTATTTTTAGTATAGTTTAATCCATAAAGATTAAGAGATAGAGGGTGGCTATATAAAGTATTCTCTATTTTAATTGGACGATACTTTCCAAAGTTTTCTATTTCTTCTTTGTTTAAAGCCCTTCCTCTTATCCCTACTAATTCACCCCTAACATTATAGTGAGGAATGATAATTTTATTCTCGGAAATAGAATATTTTATATCAAATTTATCCATAGTATCTTGAGTAATACCATCTTGTAACCATTCTACTGGATAATATTTAATAAAAGTGTTTAATATATTTTTATTATAAGTTGGTAAATCTTGTAATTTATGTGGCTGATATTTTTCAAAAAGATTTGGGTTTATAGTTAAATTTTCAAAATTATTTATAAAGGTAATGTTTAAATTATTTAATACTTTATTATATATATCTTGATACCAATTATATTTAATATTTCTAACTTCATAATAATGTTCTAAGAATTGAAAAATAGTCATTGGTCCGCATTCTGTATAACAATAAAACCTTTTATTTCTTTTATAAAAATAAAGTTTCATACTACCATCTTCGGCATTAGAATGATGACATACAGTTGGATATATTATATATTTATCAGTTTCTTCAAAAGCGTATACTCCTAATCCTTTCATTATATTTTTAATGCCCTCAATAGAGAGATTATTTTCTATATCTTGATATCTCATTATAATAACCCTTCAAAACCACTATGAACTTCTGATGAACGCTCTTCTTGTGCAAAATCTTCATTTAATTTTTTAATTAAAGAAACAACTGCCTTATTTTCTGTATTAAAAACATAATCAACCACAGAAAAATTGTCTATTGTTTGAAATTTTCCATCAGTCATAAATAAATCTTTTTTCCGACAAGTTCCCAAATCAACAAAACTCCAAATTCTTATATTTACGAATCGACCTCTACGATTCTTATAAATATCCATTACTTGATTAGGAATTATACCTATATTTTCAATTACATCTCTCAATACTTCCACTTCTTCATCTGTTACTCGAGAAATTATTGCTCCTAAGTCTATTTTATCAGCAATGGCTCGAGCACCACGAAGAATACTCTCATTTTTTACCCCTTTAGCTTCTTCGGATTTAGCATTTGTTTGAGTAGAAGACATTACAAAAAGTTTCATCTCTACCGCCAAATCTTTTAAAGCTGTAGACATCATGCCAAGAGCAACGTCTTCTCGAATCCTTAGGTCACGAAATTCGTTTAGCAGGGAAGGACTAGAAAAAATATAATCATAAAATACATTTTGAATATCATTAACAATCCAGCTTTGTCTTACTGTAGCCTTTATTTGTTCAATATTTGGATTTGGTAATTGAACAATTAGTAGATTATCTGAAAAAGTATCCATAATTTCTATTGCTTGAGAAAGAACTAAATCTTCTTCATCAGTATATTGTCCATTCAGAATTTTTTCTTCATTTAAACCAGTTAAATAAGCTAAAATTAAGGTTTGTACTTCTTCCAATTCTTGCTCAGTAGCTATAAATAAAGTCTTTTCATTAGAACCACATAATTCCCATTTCCAAGATGTTTGATTAAATCTTAATGGATAAGATAAATAACAAGCATCGCCTACTGCTGCTCTTGTTTTACCTGTACCACTAGACGCAGTTCGCAAATAAAACTTTCCTTTTCTCGCTCCTCGACAAACGGTATTAAAAATCATACCCTGTAATGGAGAACCCACTTCTGGATGTTGCTTTAATTTTTGTTTTAAATTTTTCAAACCTTTATTAGCTTTAGTTATTTCTGAAGCGTCACCTTTTTTATAATCAGTTTCTACCTTTAAAAACTTACGCTTTACTATATCAAAAATATCACTTATTTCTAATTCTTCAAATCTTTCATTAATTTTTTTAGAATTATCATCTAGTAAGTTATCACTATATAAATCAGAAGTATCAAAGCCAATCTTCTTTAAATCTCGTAAGCAATTAAATTTTTTTAACTTCTTATAGTAAAAGGGAAAATTTTCTGGAAGAACAAAATCTAAACCATTCTGTAAAAATTCTATACCCTTTTCTTTTTCAAAAACTGCCTTGGCGGCAGCGTGGTCATTAAAATAAACATCTATATCTACTACAGTAATATGTTCTGCTCCACTTTTATACAAATTAAAAATAGCAGAAAAAATATATTTTTCAAAAATTGTAGAAAAGTCATCTGGAGTTAAATAATATTTATCTGTTTCGCTTAAATAACTCGGCTTTTGCATAAGGCTGCAAAGCACTTGAATTATAATTTCTTTATCTACCATTTAACGCCTCCTAAATTATATTATCTATATCTATGTAATTTTTGGAAGCTTTTTCTTCAGTGCCTTTGATTTGAATTGTAATTGGAACAATTTTAAGTTGTTCTTTTACATCTTTAGCAATTTTCTTTTGCTTTTTATTTAAATTACTATAATATGACTGAGCTTCTTCATAAACATATGGAACAATTCCTATTCTATTACCAGATTTGTCTGGACTACTTTTTTTAACTTCATAAAAATATTTTAAAGCTAATAAAATTCCTTCATTATTGTATCCAAAATCTTTAATAAAATGATTACGTTGACGCTCGCACAAAGCATAGTCAACTTTTATACCAATGGATTTAAGAAAAGAATAGATTTTATCTATATAAAGTTCATCTTCGGTATAATTTAATTCATAGCACTTTAAATGAGCATATCTATTAATTCGAGGTTTCTTATATGGTTCTTCTACAATATTTATCTCTTTTTTACAGTAATAACAGATTTTTAAGTTCTTTTTTGGAACAGTAGGTATGAGAGTCTTTTTTTCAGCTGATGCTTCTTTTTGTTCTCTCTTTTCGACACATTCCTTATGAGCATATCGGGTACCAACTCTAATCCCTTCTTCTTTTTCTAATTTTTGCCTACAATATAAACAGGTGACTTGCATAATTAACAATCCTCCATTTCTATTTATATTATATCATATTTTTATAAAAATGTCAAAAAAGTGGAAGGTAACTTACCTCCCACTTTTTATTAGTATAAACTTTGTATTTTTAAAACTATTTGTTCAAGCAAACTTTTTTCTTCTGGTGTAAAAGAAGAAATTTTTCTTTTTTCACCTGATACTTCTTCACAAATATTAGTAATTTTTATACTATTTTCGGGGTCTTGGGCAACCAATTCTTCCCACATTTCTTTTGCTCTTAGCATTAAATCTTCGTAAGAAAATTCTTGAGTTGTTTCAGAATTAACTACCTTACTGCCCATTTCTGCTTCTTTATCAATAGCATCATTAACTGCATTTACTAACTCATTATATCCAAATGGAATTTTAGTTTTTAAGTAAGCAAATCTAGTACCTGCCATTACATTTGGTGTACTTCTGGTATATAAGTATCTATGAGGTTTTCCATCGTCTTCCCATACAACATCAATATATCCAATAATATCTACCAATTGATTTACAATATTATAACATCTTTTAGGAATAGCTGGCCCGTATTGAATTACTTCTGTTTCATCATCCATTTTAATAGTTTTCTTATCAACATGGGCGATGATTACTAAACCATAACCTAATTGAGTGATTTTCTTTATAGCTTCAGCAAATTCTTTTGTACATAGACTATATCCTGCTCCCCAAGGAATATCCCCGATGGATGCGACTCCATTTTTTGCACAAATATAATCTTCACAAAGATTCCAAGCTAATCCTACGGTATCAATTGTTATTGTTTCATACATTTCTTGAGCTTCAGGCTTTTTAAGCTGATTTAAAACCAGCTTAAAATCTGCCCAAGAAGTAATATCAACCGCTTTAACTCCTGCTAAAGCATTCCAACCGTGTTCAAAACCTAATAATAAATTATTAGGACATTGGCTTGCAAAAGTCGTTTTTCCGACTTTAGGTAAGCCATACACACATATATATTTACCTTTTAAGCCACGATTAATAACTGATGGCTCTAACTCTAAAATGTTAATGATTTGTTTTGCCATCTAAGTCACCTCGAATTAAAATCCTAAATCAAAAGTACTTGATTTATTAACTGCCGGAGCAGTTCTGCTCTTTACTCCAGACATACTCTTTTCTTTCGCAGCTTCAAGTCTAGCTTTTCTTTCCTTTAAACCATTTTTAATATCTTCCATATCATATGCAAGAGAACCGTCCAAAGGAGTCTGTGAACCACCAGTAATTAGAAGTTCACTGATATTAATTGTACGAGTTTCTTCGATTGGCTCGCCAAAATCAACTGGCTTTGTGTAAGTTTCAGTCTTTGAGCTAAAGTTTAATCTGCCGCTTGCTTTAACTGTATCACCCTCTGACCAATACTGAGATACTACATCAGTTACATTCTGATTTGAAGTATAGAAAGGAACTAAATCAACTCTTCCATTATAACCAACAACTACACCTTCAATCTTATATCTATCTGTTTCAAGACCGTCTTTTGTAGTTTCATAACCAGCTCTTCCAATTACAAATTCTACTGAAAAAACTGCCTGTGGCTTATATTCTTCTGGTTTAACTCTATTAACAAAATTACAAGTAATTCGTGGAAAAGAAACTGCCTTACCACTCTGAGAAGTAAATTCATTCATTTGAATTTTACCAGAACTAACACGAATCTTGTCTGCCTGCTCTTCATTACCGCAAGCCGCAATTGATACATAAGTATTTTTAATAGTTTCTATACTCTTATAAATGGAATTTGGAGTGCCGTCTTTCTTATATTTATTACTAAACATATGAACAGGAATGTCATTAATAGAGCCATCCTTATTAGGAACTCTAATCTTCAAAACTCCGCCCAGAGCCTCAACTTTCTGATTATCTTTCATATAGGAAGTTTCTGAAATAGAAATTTCTGATAAAATCCCTTCAATTGTAACATCATTTTCACATTCACGCATCTTGTTATTTTCCGTTAATACCATTAATAAATACTCCTTTTAATTATATTCTTAATTTTTAATTTTTAAAATGGGATTTTATTTAAAAAAGAGAAAAGATTTCCTCTTTTCTCCTTTTAAATAATTACTTAATAAGGTTTGGACTTAGTCCTCTGAGGGAACAAAATCCTTACCTTCATCTGTGAGAACTACATAAGTGATATCCTTTTCGCCCTCAACTTCAGCTGCTACCTTTTCTCTGAAAGCAAGACCTTTCTTTTTAAGGTCTGTAACATTAGCACCTACACTCTTTTCTGAACGACCTACTGCCTGAGCAATTTCTGGAATAGAAATTCTACCGCCGTTCTCCTTAACATAATTAAATACCTCATTTGACTTTTCTGTAAGCTTCATAATTTTTTAACTCCTTTTTTTAATATTTTTTTTTATTGGAAAGCTTTCTTAACTTTCTATAAATATTATAGTTTAATTTTCTTTTTTTTTCAAATTTTGTTCGACTTATTTTTACAAAATTTTTAAAATTTTGTTAAACTAACAATTTTATCTTCTAATGGCATTTTTATAGATTTATTTCCATAAGTTCCTTTACCTAAAGTAGAAATTTCAGAAGTGTCTATTTTAATTTGTGCTTTTGTAGAAGTGATAATAACGCTTTTATCTTCTTTAAAAACAGGTAGAAAATCCGCCATTTTATCTTCTTCTTTGTTCTTCTGAATTTTTACTCCCTTAGCATATCTTGAACCAATATTAAATTCGGAAAAATCAGTCTTTTTAATCAACCCTTTATTTGAAATACTAACTAAGTAATCGGTTGCATTAGGAATAATTTTTGCTGACACTACAAAATCATTATCATTTAATTTTATAGATTTTACACCTTTAGCTATTCTACCAACTGGATTTACGGTTTTTGTAGAAAAATATAGAAAATTTCCATTGGAAGTTAAAAGACCAACTTTTTCATCATTTAAAATTAAAGTAGAACATAGCTCGTCCTCCTTATTTAATTCTAAAGCCTTTAATCCATTTTTTCTTTTCATATTGTACTCAGAAAGTAAAGATTTTTTTAACATCCCCTTCTTAGAAAAGAAAATTATATTCTTATTTTCAGTTTTTTTATTTAGATTAACAATACAGTTAATTTTTTCAGAAGAGGGAATTGAACAAATTGATTCTATTGGAATTTTTTCTTCCAAAGGCAATTGATTTAAATTGGTATTATAAACCATACCTTTATTACTAAATAATAATAGATTATCTACATTTTCTGCCGAAATGGTGGATAAAATATACTCTCCCTTATTTAACTTGAATTTATTGCCAACGCCGCCACGCTTCTGAGAAAAAAGTGAAGAGTTTTCAGAAACAAATAAAGAATTTTGGTTTGTTAAATTAATAATCAAAGATTTAATATCAACCGGTTCTTCATTTTCTTTTTCTACATTTAACAGTTCTGTTCTTCTGCTATCTCCATATTTATTCATAACTTGTTGGAGGTCTTTTTCAATTTCTTTTTTTAATAAATCTGGATTCTGTAAAATATCTTTAATACGATTAAACTCTATTTTTAAATCTTCTCTTTCCTTTTCCAGTTTATTAACTTCTAAATGAGCTAATCGAGCTAATTTAATATTTAAAATAGCTTGGGCCTGTTCACTAGAAAAACCATATTGACTCTGTAAATTTTCAGAGGCAACTTTAGAACTTGAAGAAGATTTAATTAAAGCGATGACTTCATCAATGATAGAAATTGCTTTTAAAAGTCCCTCAATGATATGAATTTTATTTAAAATTACTTTATAATCGTATTCAAAACCTTTAGTATAAACAGAGATTTGATGTTTAAGAAATTCAGTTAATGCTTCTTTCCAACCAAAAACCTGTGGAAAACGACCATCTTTAAGCATAGTCATATTAATTCCATAAAAAGATTGCAATGAAGTATTTTTATATAAATAAGTTAATACTTTTTGGACATTAGCCTTTTTAGTTAGATAAATTTTAATTAAAGGGGTAAGACCGGTTAAATCATTAAATCTGTCAATACCGGGATTATCCTCACTATTCAAAATAGTTTCCAATTCTTTTGAAATAGTATTAGTATAAACACCATAAGGAATTTCTTTGACAGTTAGAATCTTTTCGTTTTTGTCATATTCAATTTTTGACCTAATTTTACAAGCAAAACCTGTACCCTTTTTTAAAGATTCTTTTACCTCATCCTCATTTAAGATTGTTCCACCCGTTGGAAAATCTGGAGGACAATAAATTTCTTCGTAGGGGATATTTGGATTCCATAGTAATTTAATTAAAGCGGTATTAACCTCCGTTAAATTAAAAGGAGGGATACTTGATGCTGCTCCTATTCCGATTCCGAGAGTACCGTTAACTATGTTATAAAATCCTTTTGAGGGCAAAACAGCAGGATATTTTTCAGTATTATCGTAATTATCTCGCCAATCTTCTATAGTATCTTTATTAATATCAGTAAACAACTGCTCGGATACTGGTGATAACCTTGATTCCGTGTATCGTTGACTTGCCCAGTTTCCACTTTCCATTAAAGTACCAACATTACCTTTAACAGAAATTAAAGGATATCTCATTGAAAAGTTCTGCCCTGAACGCATTAATACTCCTACAGCTGAGGCATCACCGTGGATATAAAAACGAGAAAGAGAACCTACAGCCTTTAAAGTTTTCTTAAAAGGCTTATTGCTCGTAAATTTATCGGTATATAATGCATACAAAATTTGTCTTGTAGAAGGTTTAATACAATCCCTAACATCAATCAAAGCACGGGACTGCAATACTGCACCACTATATTGAATAAAACTTTCTTCAATAATTTTTTTAAAGTCAGCCATTTCGTACTCCTTTCTTTTTTTTTATTATATTAATATTATATATAAAAAGAGAAGAAAAAACAAATTTTCTCCTCTTAATATATTTATTCTCTAATTGTAGAAAAGTCTATATTGTTAAAGATGAATTTTCTTCTTGGTTCAACATCACTACCCATTAAATCTTGAAGAAGTTGAATAGCCTCATCATCATAAGTAATCTGGTCTAATCTTTGGTGTTCTTTTTCAAACATTGACCTTTTGGCTGACTCTGCATCCATTTCACCAAGACCTTTATTTCTAGTTACTTCACCTTTTATTGTGTTTCTTACTTTATTAAACTCTTCGTCAGTATAATAATAACTTTCCTTTTCTTTATTTTTTACTATATATAATGGTGCTCTTAGCCAATACAATCTTCCTTCTTTTATAAAATCTGGAGCAAGATAAAGCATTGCTGCCATTATTAATAGACCGATATGGTAACCCAATTATTCCACTCTTTCGAAATGGCTCAGACTATATTTTACTTATCAAATTATAAGAACGCTCTTTCCAGTTACGTACCAATAGTAATTGTACTCTCCTTCACGGAGATAGTCGTTACAGGCTTCATTTATTAATCCATTTTTTCTTTTTCTTGCTATATATAGGTAGATTTTTATAAGTTCTTCCCCATAACATAGCTTGAAAAGCTTGGTATGTTATCTTTTCTTGGTAATCTTTATATATTTCTTTGGCTGTTTCTTGTACATACCTTGTTCGACACTCAAGGACCTCTTCTTTTGTAAGATGAGCTTTTTCTGATTTTTCACCACTGGTAGCTTCATACATATAATATTTTTTATTTTCTTCGGTATAAACTTCTGGTTTAATATCTTTCCAAGTAGTACCATCCCATATACTGGCAAAAGTACTAAAAGAAATCTTTGTTTTAAACTTTTGATAAACTTCATTACGACGCATATGTAAATCATAACATTCTCTAATATAACTAACTTCTTCATTAGTTAATTTGGCTCTTCCATTATTTTCACACCTGTTATTTCCACCGCCTTCAGCACAGTTATAACCAAATCCTTTATATGTATTGTAATATGCTATCCAATATTTTTCTCTTTCGTTTAATTTATCTAAAGAACACTCTTCAATTATTTCATATTTAAAAGCATCTATTCCATATTTTTGTATTGCTAGGTCAATAGGAATATCACTTTTATATTGATGCTCTTTAATTCTTCTTTTGATGTCGTTAGATTGTCCTATATAAGATTTACCATTTTCTTTTTTAGTTATTTTATAAATACCTATCATTTCAATTTCCTCCTTTTAATAGAAGGAATGGATTAATTCTGATTCCCACGGTATTCCCTTTATCTCACCATATCTCAGGTTTAGGGTTTCTTAGTCAGCTTATTCGTCCTTGAACATATGTCTCATTATCTCTTTTGGTTTCAATGAGAGGTCTTATTTCGCTGATACCGTTAGCCTACATTTATATGTAATCCATCCTTACTTTTGTATGTAGACCCTCTTGGTTAAGAGTAAAGCGTTTTCGGACAGTTTCTATTTTCTATCCGAGTCAGCATCAGTACAGATAGCTAACTTTCCGTATCTTAATTTTTTACTATCATACTTTCCCGGCACTATATTTAATGCACTCAGAAGAATTTTAATTTCTTCGTTTTGAAAGATTTTTTCTTCTGGGTTAGATAAGCAATTAAGAAGTTTACCCCTTATTGCAAAAAGACCATATTTAGTATAATCTCTGGCTCTCGATAAACCACCCATAGCTGAATTTCCTTCTACAATTGTTAAAATTGAATTTTGTCCCAAAAATTCAGCATCTTTTAACTTATCAGAAGCAAATACTTTTCTTTTCTGATTTTTTTCTACATCTTTACCAGCTTCAAGAAACTTTTTTCTCGCTCTTTCCGCCGCCATTTCTGCCTTTCTTTCTTTTACAAGAAAGTCGATTACCTTATCAAATTCTTCCTGTCTACGAACCGAGAAATCAAATAAGGCTTGATTTGTAGCTCTTTGAGTTAATCCTCTCAGCTCTGGATTATTAATTTTAGTTTTCGTTTGATTCGCAAAACTTGGATTGGGAGTTTTACAAGAAACGGCATATACAAGACCAGTTCGAGCCACATCACCGTTAAATTCGCCTTTAAATTGTTTCTTCATAAAGGTTGTAATAGCAGTCTTCATTCCTGTTAAAGAAGTACCACCTTCAATATTTTCCAGTCCATTAGTAAAGGTAAAGTTTTTTTCTTTATCTTTAGTCCACTGTAACGCTATTTCTACCTTATTTTCTCCTTCTTCCATTTCAAAATAAACAGGAGTTTTATTAATAGGGTTTTTAACATTATCTTTAATTAAATCAAGTAGTCCTCTTTTTGCACAATAAATTACTTTTTTATCTTCATCTTCTAATTCAAAAGTAAGTCCTTTTGTTAAGTAAGAAAGATTTTTACATTTTTCACATAAAACATTAAAATCAATCTTAATTGGTTCAAGATTATAAACTTCTGGGTCTGGGGAAAACTGAATAGAAGTACCGTGTTGTTGCTTATCTGTCCAGTCTTCTTCTTTATAGTCAATAAGATTTCCCTTTTCCCAACTAGCTGTCGCATGACGACCGTCCCTAACAACGCTTACATTAAATTTTAACGAAGAAAGACAAGTTGCTTTCGCACCGATACCATTTAGTCCTGCTACGCTATTATAAACCTTATCATTAAATTTACCGCCAGTATGAGGTCGAGAAAAAATATCAACAAGGACATTAGAGCCGTCTTCTTTGATTCCAAAAGGAATTCCTCTACCCTCATCTGTAATAACAATTATATTGTCTGGACCAAGACTAATATTTATTTTATTACCAAAGCCCATATAATATTCATCAATACTATTAGAAATAATTTCTTGAATAGCATTATAAACGCCTTGCATATCCGCTGAACCCAAATACATTGCAATTCTTTGTCTAACTCCGTCCTTAAAGGACAAGGTTTCTATTTCATTGATTCCATAATCTTTTATATCCACTATACTTCACCTTTCCTTTATTCCCAATTATTCATATATTTTCTTCTCTTTCCCTTTATAGAATAATGCCAAATTAGAAGAGTTTTTGCTCTGGTGGCTGCTACATAGGCTAATCTTCGCTCTGCATCTGAATAAGGAGAAATTCCCATAACCGCAACATAATCATTTTCTAAACCTTTTGCAGAGTGAGCAGTTAAGACCTTTACAGTATTTTCTTTTAACTTTCTCTGCAACTGCTCACTTGATAAATCTCCCTTTTTAAAAGTATCACAAGGTATTTTATTTCTATTTAAGAAACACATTACTTCATCAATTTGAGAGTTTGCTCTGGTTATAATGAACCACTTTCCATATTCTTTATCTTTTTGAATTGCTAGATATAAATAATTCAAATCTAAGGATTTTCTTTCGATGACTTTCCCGTGATTTGGGTTCAGACATTTAACATTTTTTGGAATTTTATTCTTAACTGGTTCTAGAAAGCCTAAAGCAAAATCAACAATATTATATCCAGTTCTATAATTATTGCTCATAAAATATACAGTACAATTAGGGTCTTTAGCTAAATTAAAGAAATATTTTGGCTTCGAACCTCTCCACTGATAAATACTTTGATAATCGTCACCAACGGCGAAAAAATTATCCGCATTAATCATATCCATAAGGAAAATATATTGAGCAGTATTTATATCTTGAAATTCATCAACAAATAGATATTCAACAGGTTCCAACACTTGAGGATTATCTTCAATAAGTTCAAAAAATCCATCAAAATCTTCTTCTTTTATTGCTTTTGCTGTACTGATACCATTTTTTATCAATAGTTTATTAGCATAGGAATGAATAGTACCAATATAGGCATCTTTAGCTTTTTCACCCAATCGCTCTCTCATTTCTTCAGCCGCTGCATTGGTAAAAGTAATTGCTACAATTCCTTTTGGATTAACATTATTATCTAATAAAAATTTAATTCTTTCGGTTACAACTCTGGTTTTTCCAGAGCCACTACCCGCAACTACTAAAACTCTATCAGATGTTGTTTCTACAATTTCTTTTTGAGTTTCATCTAAAACAATAGACATTATATCACCTTTCTTTCTTTCTTTATATAAATAATTATATAAAAAAAAGAGTAAGAAGTCAAATTTCTTACTCTTTATCGTGTTCAGGTAATTCATCGCTAATTTGCCACTTTAACATTCGGTTATATAGCTTATCTATGTGGTGGTTGCCGCCACCTTTTTTATAATCTTTAAAAAGTTCTTGCAAATTTTCTAATTGAAATTGTGGTAAAATTTTTTCAGCTCTATATTTATAATAAATAGCCTCAATTTTTTGTCGGAGCATATCAACAGCCTGTTTTTTAACTAGTATAATATCTTGATTTTGTTTTTCATTTAAAGTCTTAATCTCTTGTAATTCAGCTTTTATTTCATCAGTCATTTCTGTTTTCATTTTAGAAAAAATTTTTTGTTGCTCTTGTAATTGTTGTTCTTTATTTTCTTTATCCCTCTTGTCTAAATAGGGAGGGATATAGGCTTCTAAAGCTTTTTTAATTTTTCTTTGAAATTCTTCTTCTGCTTTTCTTTTAAAAACGGAAGTCGGCTTAGCAAAAAATTTTACTATATTAACTATTGCTACAACAACTGCACCGGCTAAAATGATAGTATCACAAATCATTTGGATGGTTAGCATCATAAACATCTCCCGTGCCTTACTCCTTTATAAGTAAAAAGTAGAGACAAGATGTCTACTGTTTTAGTTCACTGCTTATGTGGGTTAATATAATCATTATGAAATTTAGAAGTTACTTTATATTTTGGTTGAAATAAATCAGACAAATTTTTAATTTTTGATTCATCATAGTAAGGAATACGAAATAAAGGAATTTGATGAGCTAAGCAATAAGCATTTTTAATTCTGTCTCTTTCTTGAGCTTGAGTAAAATCTTTTCTTTTTCTTTGGAAGAATTTAACTTGAGTAAAATGTTGCTCACCATCACATTCTATTAAAATTCTTTCTTTTGGTAGAAAAAAATCAAAACGAAGAAGACCTTTTTTAAGGTCATAAAAGGTCTTCTCTCTAATAAAATTAATGTTATTTTTAGTTAATATTCGGGCAACCTTTAGTTCAAAACTACTCATTTTATAACTCATTAATTTACCTCCTCTAACTGACTCCATTCGCAATCTCTGGGAGTTTTATCTGGTCTAAAACGAATAAATTTTGCGTGTCTTAAACCGTGGTTTTCTGTATTGTGAATTTCCATACAGCTAATTTCAATTACTTTTCCTTTATATTTTTCATAATTAGCTTTTATTTCATCAGTCAAACCACTAATATATCCAATTGGAATTACTTTATTACCTTTAACTAAGCCAATTTCTAGACTACCTGCCCAGTCATAAAAATATGGTTTTGTAACTGGTGTTATTGGCTTTCCTTCATAGTAGTCGATATAATGTTTACCAAGAACTTTTTCTTTAGTAACCATATTTTCCCAATATTGCCAGTTTTCAATTTCCTTTCCTTCATAATGTTTATTTGGAGGCGTAATTGCACCAGTAAAAATGCAATCAATTGTATTAGAAATTTCTTTCTTAACTTTTAAAGTCTTTCGAGCAGTTCTTTTGCCCGGTGCGGCAATACTATCTCTTTTTGTCATTACAATACCTTCGCCGCCACTAGAAAGAATAATCTGTAGCTGTTCCCACAAATCTTCTCCATCGTAATATTTTGCTGTTTCTACATAAGAAAAACGGCAATCTGAAATTTTAAAAGCTAATAGAGTGAGTTGACCAAAACGCTTGTCGGCAGTTTTAGATATAAAATCTTCTCCATTATATTCCCAAACATCAAAGATATAATAATGCAATTTGTTTTCTATCTGTCTGGCTATAGCCTTATCTTTTTTGCAACCCATTATTTTGGTTACTTCATTACTACCTTCTTTATTAGGAAAATAAATTTCTCCTAATAAACAAGTATTATTTGGAAGTTCCTCAAAAAAAGGCATTAAATGTGGTACTAAATCAATCTTATTTAAGAAAGAACCAGTTACACTGCGGCTGCGGCCTTGTAAAACCATATTACCTTCATTATCTTTTACGAAACGGTAATAAGCTCCGTCCATTTTTCTAGCTCCCAAATAATCTCCTGACATAATCATATTTTTTGTTTCCAATTTTTTATCACCTTTATAGGCTTTTGGAAAAGACCAATATTTTTCTGCTTCAAGTTCTTTATAATCTATCATTTGCTTTCTCCTTTCTTACGGAACTAAAACCTCTCTACAAAATTGCCAAGCTAATCTTTCCAAATCTTCAAGAGAAGATTGATTTTCTATATAAAAATTATAAAAATAATTTTCCACTTCAGCATCGGCGTGATTGGAATATTTTTTATTCTTTCCATAGCCCTTATTTACAAAAACTGTAATAACTTTTATTCCTTCTCTGGTAAAATAATTAACTGTTTTTTCTATTTCTTTTGGCTCTCTCATTTGAACAAAGAAAAATTTCTTATCTAAGTTGCCAATATTTTTAATCTTATAAAATTTAATAAATTGATGTATGATATATCTTAAAGGAATATTACCTGCTCTGGTTAAGATATCCTTTAAATCGCTTAAAAATTTTCTACTCTTAGGAGTTTTTTTACCATCCCAATCAAAAAGTTGAATAGCAATCTTTTTAACAATATCTATAGAGCTACAACTTTCGGTCGCAAATCCCCACTCATTTAAACAGTCATCACAAAATCTTATAAAACTATCTTTTCCCGAACGAGGATAGCCATTAACAATTATAACTGTAGGTGGTTCAGCAAGTCCTATTTTAATTTTAGGAAGGATTCTTTCCTTTTGTTCAGAAGTTTGTGTATTAATACAAGTAATCATATTATTCCTCCAATTTTACAGTATTTGCGGCTGCCTGTGCCATTGAGTCAACTTTTTCATTCCAGTAATCGCCATTATGACCTTTTACTTTTTTGAAAGTAATTAATGAGTTATCCATATAAGGAATAAGTTTTTCCCAAAGGTCTTGATTTTTTACAGGTTCTTTTTTAGAATTTTTCCAGCCATTCTTCACCCAATTTTTCCACCATTTTTGAGTGTAACAATTATGAAAATAAGCACTATCAGTATATAACTCAACAGGACAAGAAGAAGTAGAATAAAAAGATAGACATTTAAAAGCCTCAATAATAGCTGATAATTCCATTCTATTATTGGTGGTATTTTTTACTCCTCGACTATATTCAACCTTAATGTGCTGTTTATTGGGTTCAAATTCATCATCATATAGGATGATAAAAGCATAGCCGCCGACATTATTTGATTTGCCATTACCTTTGCAGCTACCGTCAGTATAAATTGTAAAAGTCATTTCTTTACTCCTTTCCAAAAGTGTAATATGCTTTAATAATGTATTTAGATACTTCACTAACTTTATTTTCTATTACTAAATTTTCAAAATGAGTTGTTTCTACTTTCTCTTTTAGTTTGTCTGAAAATTTAGAAATTGAAAAGTTCCAATATTGGTTAATCTCTTCGCAGTTATGGTGAATCTTTGAAGGACAATTTCTAATATGTATTTTTCCTAAATTTTTCTTGTACTTAAATTTTAAATTTAATAAAGTTTTAAAATTAGTATAGATTTGTATTTTAGGAAAAGCTCCAACATCTTGTATTAATGGAAGTAAATAAATTAGTAGCTTTTCTTCGTATCGTTTTTCATCTAATAAAAAGTAGAAACCTTTCTTTGGAAAAATTTTTCGGTTTTGATAATGTAAATGATATAATGAGGTTAAGAAATCTGCAATTATATTATCCATTAAATCTAAGTCAGAATCTAATAAACAAATTGGTTCAGTTGAAATATCGTTCTTTTTCTTCATATTTTAATTCTCCTTTCTATTTTTTTATATAAATAATTATAAGAAATTTTTCAAAAAAAATCAAATTATTTTATAAACCTTTTTAAAAATCTACTTATAAATAAGAAAATAAGGAGATGATAGAAAATGGATATGATAGGTTTAATTACAGCTTTAAGTATAATTATGTGGTATCTAATTGACAGAATCAAACCACTTTGGAGTGAAGTAAAATATGGTAAATATATTACAATAGCTCTTGCGGCTGTCTTTGGCTTTGCTTTAGTATTTAGCTTTGGTTTAGACTTAATTGTTGGTTTGGGTTTATGGTCTGAAGTTACTTTAATGGGTCAACTTATCACTGGATTAACTTTAATGGCAGGAAGTTCAGTTGTATCTGAAATAATTGAATTGATTAAGAAATAATTTGACTTTTAGAAAAATTTTTTATATTTACACGCACGCATAAATATAAAAGGAAAAAGAAAATTTAAAAAAAGACGAATATTCAAAAAAAGATGAGTATTCAAAGAAAAGAAAATGGTGGAAAAGAAAAGAAATTTATTTCTTTTCTTTTTTTATTATATAAATTTATTATTATATTAATATAATAAATAAAATTTTCGTTTTCTTTTTAAATCTTAAAAATTTGAACTTATAAAAAATTTTCTTTATAATATATTTGTAATAAAAAAATAATAATAAAAAGGAAAGGAATTGTTTTATGAGTTTTAATTTTGTTGATAATTTTGTTGTTGATAAAGTTATTTTTAATAATGATAAAAAGAATTTTGCTGATGTGATGAGAAAAGAGGGAGAAAAAACTGTTACTCTAAATGGAGCTAATGCATATAATACTTTGGGAAGCAGTAAAGTTTTAGAACTATTTAGCATTGGTGGAGCATTGAGAAACCGCTCTGAAGCTGAAATTATCGCAAAGTTTAAAGAAGCTTTTGAGGAAAATAGGGAATCGGCTCTAAAAACTTTATTTTATATTAGAGATATTAGGGGCGGGCTTGGTGAACGAAGAACTTTTAGAGTAATTTTGAAGTGGCTTGGCGATAATGAACCGAGTATAATAGATAAGAACCTTCATCTTGTACCCGTTTTTGGTAGATGGGATGATATGTGGTGCTTATTAAATACTTTGAGTCGTCAAAGGGTAATTGATTTCGCTGCTGCTCAATTTGGTTTTAATTTAGAAGTTGCTAAGAAATTGGCTGCGAGAGATTATAAAGATACAGAACTAAGAGGGTGGTTATCTTTGTTGGGTAAATGGCTTCCTAGTGAGAATGCTTCTTCTTTTGAAACAAGAAGATATGCCACTATTTTAAGAAAAGGCTTTCATATGACCGCTAAACAATATAGACAAAATTTAAGTTTTTTAAGAAAAGTATTAAATGTTGTTGAAGTAAAAATGTCTAATGGTGAGTGGGACGAAATTAATTTTGAGTCAGTCCCAAGTTGTGCTATGGCTAAATATGCTTCTGCTTTTAGTCACCATACCCCTTATGCATTTGATGTATATGTAAAAAAAGTAAAAGAGGAAAAAGCAAAAGTAAATGCTTCAACCTTATATCCTTCTAATATACTTCGTAAAGTTTGTAATTTCAATCTTTTTGGTATGAGTGAAATTTATTATGATGAGAACTCAAAGGCAATTTATGAAGCTCAATGGAAACATTTACCAAACTATGTGAAAGGAGAAAATAATTTTTTGGTAATGGCAGATGTGTCTTGCTCAATGCTTGATGGTTATGGTTCAATTTATACTTCCGTAGGTTTGGCAATGTATTTTGCAGAAAGAAATAAAGGTTTTTATAAGGATTTATGTATGGCTTTTACAGATGAACCAAGTTATATCAATTTTAATAAAGGGAAAACTCTTGGGGAAAAGGCTAAATTAGCTTTTGAAAGATGCAAATATAACACAAATTTAGAAAAAGTTTTTATGAAAGTTTTGAAGGATGCAGTAGAAAATAATATACCTACAGCAGAGATGCCAGCGGCTATCATTGTCATATCAGATATGGAAATTGATGCTTTTCCCCATAAATATCGTTATGACTTTGTAAATGGGATGGAAAAGTATTTTAATAACTATGGTTATAAAATGCCAAAACTAGTATTGTGGAATGTTCAGTCTAGAAAGGATACTTTTTTAACTCAAAATAAAAATGTTTTAAAAATTAGTGGAAACTCTCCTTCTGCCTTTAAGTATCTTTGTGGTGCTTTAGAAGGTAAGACAGATTACGATTTGATGATGGATGTTTTATCAAATGAAAGATATAAAAGGGTGTATGCTTAATGGCTAGAACAGTTGTTACTCAGGAATTAATAACAAAAATAAATGACCTTTATTTGGAAATTGGCACTTATGCTGGTGTAAGTCGAGCTCTTGGCGGAAGCCCTTCACCAACAACTGTCAAAAAATATATTATAAAGGATTATAAAAAAGTAAAAGAAACAAAGAAGACAGAGTTCCACAAAGAAGACCTACCCAAATTCACAGGTATTAATTTTGTTGGTATTGACAATTATGGAGATATTTGTGTCTTATCGGAAAAAGAAAAAGATGAGATTAAAGAGCTTTGGAAGGAGATTTTAATATGAAGTATTTTAATTTTGAAAGTATTCCAAGTCGAGAGAATAAATTTATGATTTTTCCAAATTATGAAGCTCTTCATTTAAAGGGAACTACTGGTAGTTATAATATATTGCCCGCCCGCCTTATGGAGTTATCTTATGCTCAATATTTAATAATGTGCCGAGAGCTGTTTGGTGCTGAACTCATTGGAAAAGGAACATTATATGTTTATCCCCTATTTGAAAGGAATGATTTGACTTATCAATTTTTAAAATTATTAAATAGTCGAGCTGATTATATAATAAAGGTTATAAGAAAAGAAAGCCTCAAAACAAAATCAAATGATTAAAGTCTAAATCTCCTCTTTTTACTTATAGAAAGAGGAGATTTTTATATAAATTAGGAGGTAAAGATGGCAAGAGCAATTATTTTAGATGTAAATAAAGAGTATTTTGGCCCTCGCATTATTGGATATAGTGGAGAAAATAATGCTACGCAAATTTTTTATACTCTACCTTCGCTCTGGTGTAATGAAACTTACAGTTATTCTTTAAGATTAACTGATGATAAAAAAGGACCATATCGTATTAATGGTTCTTTAGACAAGATAAATTCAAGAGTAGGGTTTCTTATTACAAAGGAATATACCGGATTAAAAACCGCAAAAATGCAATTATTTATTAACTCTTCGAACGATGTTTTAGTGGCTAAAAGTCCAATTTCTATTATAAAATTTGGAGAAACCATTGATGGCGAAACTGTTGTTCCTCCTGAAGTAAAAAATGATATACTTGAAAGAATTGATGAGTTGGCTGCGAGTATCAGTGGAAAGGCTGATGCTGAAACAGTTAATACTCAGATTAATTCCGTTAAATCAGATTTAATTGGTAATATCTTAACCCCATATAACACAAAAGCTTTAAATATAGATGACACAGGAAAAGCTACTAGTTTAGCTCCAATTAAATTTTTAGAAAAAAATTTAACTGGAAAAACTCTTTATTTCCCGCCGGGAACATACAAATGTAATGGACTTGCTTTAACAAATGTAGATGATTTAACTATTGTTTGTAATAATGCAAAATTTATATATTATAATAGCTCTACTGATTCAACTGATTCTACGGGAACTACAGTTCAATCTACCTTTTTTAAATTTACAAATTGTAATAATTTAAAAATTATAGGCGGTATTTTTGATGGAAAGCATAAGGTTTCTCAAGGACTAAGTTTTATTAATTGTAAAAATGTTAGTGTTGAGAAAGCTGTAATTGAAAATATTGGTAATGTTTCTTCACAACTTGCTGCAGGTATTATGTTTATACGAAACTGTTCTTATTTTTCTGTAAGATACTGTAAAATCACTGGTGTAACAGCAGGTACTGTTGGAACTGATAACTATATTCATTCTATTGGTATTGGTACATCTAGTAGTGGTACTGAGGTAAGTAAATATGGTATTATTGAAGGAAATATAATTACAGACATTAATGGTACTAATTCTGGAAATACAAAACCAGATGGTGATGGAATATATTTAATTCAGAAGCCTCTTACTACCGGCAATTTTGATGGAAGAACTTATACTATTATTTCTAATTGTATTATAAGTAATTGTGCGAAACGAGGAATTAAGAACTCAACACGAAATACTACTATTGTAGGATGCCAACTTGATATTGATGCGTGGGGTTCGGCAATCGAAGCTCAATACGGCGATATGACGCTTAAAGACTCTAATATAAAAAATAAAGGGACTTCTTGTGTAACTTTAGATTGGGATAATGGAGTTAATTATATTGATAATTGTAAATTATCTGGTTTAGATAAAACAGAAACTTCTGTATATGGAAGTTACACTGGAAATGGAATAGTTTTAAATCAGAGATTATCTTCAACCGATAGCTATTATACAGACGAACCTTGTAGCGTTATTATAGAAAATTGTACAATTAATAATGTTACTAGTCCTTTAAGGTCTGGTTATGCTAATAATATGACCTATGAATATCAAGATATCTCTTTTAAAAATATTCAAATTGGACATTTTAGAGCTGGTTCGGCTGTTATTCTTGACCCTACAATGATTACAAAAGTAGGGAAGTTAGAGCTTAAAGATATAAATTATAATTATGGAACTTCTGAAGAAGAAGTTCAAAATAGTAATAATTCTTATTTCACCTTAAATAATAGTGGTAATACTGTTAATTTAGGAGTGGGGAAAAATGCTCTAATTCCTAATAAGTTTATTTATATAAATAATTTAAGTGATGATTATAATAAGCTTTTTAGTACTTATAGTTTTAATGAAGTTGATTTTGGAGAGCCTAAAGCTATAGAATCTTTAGTTTTGGAAGAAAAGAGTAATGATTTAAGATATGTAGAAGGTAAATATTTTAGCGCTACTAATCCAAATTTTTCTGTAACAATAGAAAACGATACTTTTCATATTCAATGTGATACTGAGGCTACCTCATCTACTTTTGTATATGTACCAATTGAAGCAATAGATTTGACTTCTAAAACTTTTAAATATACAATTTCTAATATGCCAATTATTACCAATAATGTTACTGTTTCTTTAGTTAATTATAATAAGGGAGTTATATCATCTTCTTTGGAATTAGCTCTAAATAGAGACCTAAAAACTGCAACTATTAGTGATATAACTGGTATGGCAGCGTATTTACGCTTTAAATTAGTTGCCAATACAACCATAAACACCAGTTGTAAAATTGTTTTTGTAAATAAAGAAAAAGTTTTAAAAAATCAAATTGAAGAAAGATTATCTAAAGTAGAAGAAAATATAGAATTTTATGATAACTTTAAAAGAACTAATAATTTAATAAGATTAGAAGATTTAAAACAAACTGTAAATGATATAACTTTACAGGTTAATAATAATAATATTTCTTTAAAAGGAACACCATCAAAATTAACTACATTCCAATTATCAGTTAGAGAAGGTATAAAAGCTTTTGAAGAGGGCGCTGAATATACAGTAGTTTGTCAAAATATTATTAAAAATAAGATACCCGCTACAATTAATATTTTCTTATGGGGACAATATAGTGCCTCTACTAATCCAGTTACTTATCAGATAATTCAAATCCCACAATCTGGAGCCAATAGAATAACTAATATAGATACTACATCTACTAGACCAATTGAATTAAGACTTCAAGTTGCTGCAGGCAAAGAATACGACTTATCTTTTGATTTTTCAATCTTGTTTCAAAAAATAACTCAAATTGAAGATACTCCTAGATTTGAACCTTATTGGAAACCAATTTTAGAAGAAGGTAACGTCAGATGTTATAAATCTATTGATGATGTAGATGACACCAATTCTATATTAAGAGCAATTAAAAGTTGTGGAAAAGCTTATCTTCCTTCTGGTACTTATACCGTAACTTCAATTCCTGTTACTGGCTCTTGTATTATTTATGGCGACGGCATTAACAACACCAAAATTTTAGCTAGAGGTGGCAGCCCAGATGTAGAAAATGCTTGTATTGATGTAAAACCTGCAACTGGGGATGATTTTGCTAATTTTGTTACTATTAAAGATTTAATGATTAGTGGAGTTAAGACTGGTAGTTATAAATATCGTGGAATTTCCCTGATTAGTAGTAATAATAGTATTATTGAAAATGTAGATATAAGAACAATGCCATCTGATGGTCTTTACATTAAAGGTGGCTGTGATGAAAAAATTAGTAATTTTTCTTCTCGTATGAATGGCGGCAACGGAATTAATTATTGGGGCTATGGTTGTTCTTTTAGTAATATTCAAACAAGCCAAAACGATTTAGCAGGTTTTTTAACCAATACTGGAGGAATTTTAGTTAATGGATTAAAAACTTGGAGTAATAAAGGTGATGGTCTAAGCTTAGACAATAAAACTAATGTGGGTGTGTTTAATAATATAGAAACCCAACAAAATGGCGGAAGTGGTCTCTCTATTTTATCTTCAACTTGCATTGGTAATGTAATAACAGGACTTCAATCTTTTGGTAATAAATATAATAATACCACTTCAAAATCTTATGGTCTAATTTTTGGGGGAAAAAATAACTATATACAGGGAACTTTAATGCCATCTCATAGCAGCAGTGATTGGAATAGTGTAGAAGATGCATCAGTTAAAATTGAAGATATTTATGCTATGGATAATAAAGCTGACCTTTTAGTACAAAGAGATTACAGAGGTAGCTATTATGGAGCTACAATGGCATCAACTGGCAATAATGAATATTCAATTATAAAATATGATACATTCAATCCATTTAATCAAATTATTGTTAATGGAAATAATTTAGTTGACAATTCTATGACAGCTTGCAGTAATTTAAAAGATAATTTACCTGTTGCCGGTGCGGTCACGGTTTCAAAAGAAACTACCCCTGAAGGATTAAAAATTAATTTAACTAATTGTACTGCTAGTGTAGCAACTATTGATGATTTATTTTCTGGTGGAGATACAGTTGATAAGTTACAATATAAAAAGTTTCCTTATAGATTAGTAGCAACAATTTCAGATGATATAGAACATTTTAAAGAAAAGAGTAATTTAGTTCTATATCTACAATTAACAGCAAAGAGTGAGCAGTTTAAGAAATGGGGAATGTTCTTGGGCTGTTTATATAGTAAAACCAGTGGTGATTATAGTTGGCCCCAAGAAATGACTCTAGAAGGAATTAAATCTACTACAATTTTAGGAACGGAATTTGAAACAAGAAAGTTTGTAGTAGATTTTGGTAAGTCTGCCCCAGATTTAAAGCTATATAGAATACAACCATTGGTTGGTTTTGTTCCATTAACAACAAATGAGGATTGTTCTTTTGTAATTAAGGATTTTTCTTATAAGTTAGTTGAAAAGACCGAAGGAAAAATAAATGAATTTAGTTAAGAGGTGGGAGAATGGAAGTAATTAAATTTAGCTTAAATAAACAAAAAATTAGTTTGATAGATTGTCCTATTATTGCTAGTAATTCAAAAGACTATCTATATGCTTCTTTTGAACTAGAATCTGATGATTGGGTTAAGCCCATTATTGCTATTTTCATTTCTGAAGAAAAAGTTCCTTTTTCGGTTACTTTAGATGATGATAATATGTGTAAAGTCCCTTGGGAAGTTTTACAATATGGTAATAAAGTGGAGGTTTCTGCTGTGTGTGGCGACCTCCATACCGCCACATCAGTTGCTTTTAGTTTTGAAAATTCTGGATATAGAAATGGGAACGAGTCTTTAGAGCCAACACCTACTATTTGGTCAGAACTGTCAAAAAAGATTGAGAGTAAACAAGATAAATTAATTGCGGGCGATGGTATTAAAATTGAAGGAAATGAAATTTCATCTGTCGTTAACTCAAATCTTGAGGAAGAATTGGCGAAAAAAGCTGACAAGGCAGATGTAGCAAAGTTAAAAGATGATTTAGCTGAAGTTTATAAACCAGTTTCTGATTTAGATAACAGAAAAGATGTTGACTTGTTTATTTCAGATAGCTATGGAAATGTACTTGCCACATTCAAAGATGGCGAATTTATAACAAAAGAATTTAGCACAGTTAAGAGTATTGGAAACAACATATGTGACACGTTAGAAGAATGTGACCTTGCTATATCTGATGTGCAGGGAAATGTTGTATTTTGTATTGTTGATGGTAATATCATAACACCAAAATATAATGCCAAAAATCATTATAAAACTTTTTCTATATTAGGCGATTCATACTCAACATTCAAAGGCTATACAGGTCCCTTAAATAATTTACAGTGGTATCCACCATCAGATAGTGCAACACAAGGTTCTGAAAATGATGTTGAAGACGTGGAAAATACGTGGTGGCATTTATTTGCAAATGATTATAAATCTTTGTTAATTCAAAATAACTCATATTCAGGCTCGTGTATTTCTTACGATTCTTATGGAACTGGAACAGTAGATGGTAAAAATTTCAGCTTTGTAAAAAGATGTGAAAATTTAAAGAAAGCGGAACTTATCATCATTGAGGGTGGAACAAATGATGCCTGGTCGAATGTGTCTTTAGGTGAATATAAGTATTCTAATTGGGTTGAAAGTGATTTTGAGACATTCAGACCAGCTTGCTCGTATGTTTTGGATTATATTAAAAGAAATAACATAGGTGCAAAAATTATATTTGTTCTAAATGACGGACTTAAATCAAGTATTACAGAGTCAATAAAAAATATTTGTAATTATTACAACGTTGATGTACTTGAGTTATCAAATATTAAAAAAAGCAACAACCACCCTAACATAGAGGGCATGAAACAGATAAAAGAACAACTTATCAATTTTTTATTAAGGAGTGACTTTAATGGGTAAAGCTTTAATTATAACTGGTGCAGATTTTAGCAAAAACAAAATTGAAAATATAAATGTAATTGGTGGAAAATCGATTGATATAACGAACATCAAAAAAAATACATACATCGCAGTGCAAAGTGGTAAAGCAATAGAAACTTCATTATCTGGATGGTCAACGTCAGAATTTATTGAGGTAGAAGATTACTTTACAAATATCAATGGATATTCCAATTTTTATAACAGTTCGACTATAATTACTGGAATGGTGTGCTTTTATGATGAAAATTATAATTTCCTTTCGTACAATAATAAAATGAAAAAAATAGACAAGAAAGAAAAAAGTATTACAAAAGGCTGGTTTAATTTTATAAAGCCGGAAGGAACAAAGTATATTAAAATGTGTTGGCAAAGTGACCACGGCTTTCCCCTTGCAATAACTACACCGACTGTATATTTTCGCTAACTAAAGAGGGCTTTAATACAGCTCACCTATTGAAGGCAGAAAATTTTTAAATAATTAATGAAAGGAGAAATGTGAATGTTTGAAAAAATACAAAGATGGTATATTTTTGGTCTACTTAATAAAGAAACTTTAGCTAAGGCTGTTAATAAAAACTTAATCTCCCAACAAGAATACGATTTAATTTTAAAGAGTGATAAATATGAAAATTTACAATAAAATTTATAAAGTATCTCCGTGGAAAGACAATGAATTATTTTATACTGTAGTTCAAGGAGAGGGTGGAATTAAATATCCTCGACTTCAAATCATAGACGAAAATGGAGCAATTGATTTATCAAATTCTACTTTAACTTATACCATAACTCTTCCAGATAATTCCGAAGAAATTGTAAATGGGGAAATTTTAGATGCAAAATTTGGAATTGTAGAATTTGGTATAGTTGCTTCTATGAGTAGTATATGTGGAATTGCTAAAGGTAATTTAAATATACTAAGTGGAGAAAATGTTTTAAAAGTTGGCGGAATTAATTTAGTGATTGAGCCGGCAACTGAAGGACACGAAATTGAGGCTAGTGAGAAATTTAGTGCATTGACTGAAGCTTTGCATAAGGTGGTTACACTTACACCAGAAGGCACTACTGTTATTCCTGATGGGAGTATAACCACTGAAAAACTTGCGGATAACGCTGTAACTTCCGATAAAATTGCGGACAATTCAATTACAGAGGCAACTATTCAAGATGGTTCCGTATCGAATCGTAAAATTGCAAGTAAGTCGGTTACAGTGGAAAAACTTGCTGAAGATGTAACAAATCAGTTAAGTGAGTTAAAGGATGATTTAGGTGAGATAAGCAATAATGTTTTTATTGCATTATCAGATATTGAGTGTATACGAACAAATAATGGTTATAAACTGTCCGGTACTGGCAACATGATTCCAGATGATAATTACTGTAGTAAAACATACAAAATAACAGATATAGAAATATTGTATCTAAAAATTTCCCTCGATGGCGTTTGTTCATGTCAATTCAACACGGTATTAAGTCCGATTACCGCAAACACCATGGTTGGTGATGTAATTAAAAAAAGCTTGGATGGATACATAGCTGTGCCCGATAATGCTAATTACTTAGTTGTTTCACAGTTTAAATCTAATGTTTCAAACGAGATTAAGATTGCAAAACCTATTTCAAATTTAAACGGAGAAGAAATAAGTAAAATAAAAAATATATACGCAAAGAAACCCGACTTTATTGAAAAATATGATGATGTTATTACAGAAAATGCGTATTATGACGCGATTGGAACTAAAACATTAGGCGATAATTGGAAATGCGTTAAATTTAACATATCGAAAGAAGATGAAGGGCTGTTCTATGTAACTGGAAGAAACCTTAGTGGAAAAAGTATTCCATTTTTGATATTCTTTGATACTTCAAATACAGTTGTTGGAACTGTTTCGCTTTCTGACAGTGGTGGTGTTTCGGTTTCAGATTACTGTATTAATAACATACCATATTACGCATCTTATGTTATTGTAAACGGAAGCAAAAATATAATTCCATCTGTAAAAAAGAAAATAAATGTCGAACTTGAAGACTACGTTAAATCTTATGTTGAAGATTATGCAGAACCAATAAAACCATTCAGCGGGAAAACCTTCGTGTTTTTTGGTGCTTCAATTCCATCGGGTAGTGCAGCAGTAGACGGTAAGAGTTTTTCTATCCCAACTTATGTAGGTCATATTTTAGGTGCTACGGTTATAAACGAATCAGTCGGTTCGTCAATGGCGAGACTTGGATGGTGCAACGCAAAAACATCAAACGACAATTATGGATGGACAGGTCATGCATGGCAGAATGTATTTAGGGCGATGGGAGCAAATCTCGAGGAAAAACAGGATTTGATTGACAACTATGAATCTAAATGGGCAAACCTTATAGGTGGAGATTTTGAAGGTTCTAGCGGAGATGGCAGTGGAACTGGAAAACCGACAACACTAACCGATAAAATGAAAAATAATATCTTGAATTGGTCATACGAAAGAAAATTGCTTCCGTATCTTAACGGAACAAAGACTATGCCCGACCTGTTTATCTTTGAACATGGACATAATGATTACGATTCATATTCAAATGAGACAATGGATGGTTCACCAACTGTTAATCCGTATAATAAAGACGAATATGACAGAACTAAATATGGTGACGTAATGGCATTCTATTTCCGCTTGATATTTGAAGCAAATCCACAAGCTAAAATTCTTTTGGTTTCTCATTATGCAAACGATACTGTAAAGGCAAAGAAAATATTTGATGCACAGAAAGAGTGTGCTGAATATAACAAAGTGTGGTTTTGCAATGTAGCGGATGTGATAGGTTGGTCACAGGCAAAAGTAACCGTTGATGGTGTTGTAAAAACAAGACTTGCTCAATGTCTTCCTGATGGTTTACATCCACATACTGATACAACTGGTAACGCAATCAAGCGAGAAGCACAAATCATAGCAGACTATATTAAATATAATATAGTGATAGATTAACTAAAGAGGGTTTTAATCAGCTCACTCGTTGAAGTGCAGTTAGAGGATAAAATTTTGATACCAATCATTAGAAAATTAAAAGATAATAGTCAAAGTAAAACAGATAAAGGAGATGATTAATTATGAGTAATTCAAAACTTGTAAATTATACAAAATTAAGCCCAAACCACAGTGGCAAACGCACACACAGTATTGACCGCATTACCCCACATTGCGTTGTAGGTCAGTGCAGTGTCGAAACCCTCGGTAACATCTTTATGAATACAGCCTGTGAGGCAAGTTGCAACTACGGAATCGGCTATGACGGCAGAGTGTTGCTCTGTGTCGATGAGGGCAATCGCTCTTGGTGCAGTTCATCAAATGCAAATGACCAGAGGGCGGTAACTATTGAATGTGCAAGCGACACGGTAGCTCCGTACACCATGAACAGTAAGGTATACAACAAACTTGTTGACTTGTGTGTGGATATTTGCAAGCGTAACGGCAAGACTAAACTGCTTTGGTTTGGTAATGAGGACAAGACACTGAATTATTCGCCGAAGTCGGGTGAAATGGTCTTGACTGTTCACAGGTGGTTTGCGAATAAATCCTGCCCGGGCGACTGGCTCTATAACAGGCTCGGCAATCTTGCAGACGAAGTAACCGCACAGCTCGGCGGTAAAACAACAGATACGGAGGAAGAAGAAATGATTAAATATGGTTTACATAACACGGCTATCCTTGCTTTTAAAAAGCAACTGATTACTTTATATAATATGGGTATTATTAAGACAAAGGTTGACAACTCGGATGGTTTCGGAGATGGCACTTTAAAGGCAGTCAAAGAGGCACAGAGAGCAGGTAAGGTCACAGTTGACGGCATTGTCGGTGAGAAGACAATCAATGCTATCTATCATCTCATCAATGACGGTATCAGAGCTAAAGATAAGAAAATTGCCAACGCTAAAAAAGCTCTTGCATAGTATATCAAAATCTAATAGTATTACTTTCGTTAATAGTAAGTATCTTAATTTTTAACTTAAAGATAGCATCGTAAGGTGCTATCTTTTTTTGACTTTTTAAAAAATTTTCTTTATAATTTTATTATAAAAAAAAGGAGAATTAAAATGACGGAGAAAGAGTTTAGAGAATGGGTTAGAATACTTAATAAAAAGGAGAATATGGTTTTTGATGGACTATTTTCTACCGTTTTTAGAGAGGATAATATAAGATTAATTGTGCAAGATAATGATATACTTTGACTTTAATTTTTGACGATATCAAAACATCTTATACTTTACATTGGGATAATACTGTTACGAAGAATGAGTGGAGAGAATAGAATTTTGATTTTGAGAAAAATTTTATTTATAATACTTATAAACAATTAAAAAGGAGGAAATATGGATAGTAAGATTATTTCGGCAATTGAAAAAGGAGAAATCAATTCCACCGAAGACTTTATATTAAAATCTGTTTATGTAAAAGCAGATATTCCTTTTGATACTTCTTATCAAAATTTTCTTCAAGGAGAATCTATAATGTGGAAAAATAGAATCAACCACCAAAGAGCGGTAGTTGATGGAATGCTCTTACAGCCACTTTCTTTCTTTTTTAAAAAAAGAAGAAGAGAATTTCTTGACGATAAAAAAGTATATAAAAAAGCTCTCGAAAATAATCTTAAATTACAAGGTAAATTAACACAATTTTCTTATGATATGGAGAAATGGGACACTAACTATGTTGATTTTAAAAACTACCTGCTAAAAGAAATAGATGAGTATTTAGATGAATTATATCAGGGAGAAATTTTTTGTGAGAAAAAACTCAAAAAAGAATTTGATAGAAGTATAAATGCTACTTATGAATATAAAGCCAAAGAACTTGAAAGAGTAATATCTAGGCTTAGTTCAGAAGAAAACACTCACCTTAAAATACAATCTAATTTAGAAAAAGATGAAATCTTTTTAAGGGACATAGAAAGTCAGGTGGCAAATTTATCCAATGAAAAAAAGTGACTATAAAAAGACCGTTAATTCAAAAGAAGATTGTATAAAATATGATTTAGCGGCGAGAAAATGGATTTGTCTTTCAACCGAATGGAAGCATTGGGCTAAGAGATATCTAACAAGAAGTTGCCGTCGTAGAGCTAAATTTTTAGCAAAGAAAGGCGATAATAATGAATAATGAATAATTATTTACTTTATTGTCTAAAATGTAATGTATTGGTTTAAAAGAAAGAGGTAGAAAATGAGTATTACAGTAAAATCACAAGCAGAACTTGACTTGATTCCGGTTGATACTAATGAACAAATTTTTATTAATTTTGGAACTTGTAGAAATCCTGCTATTATAAAAAATAAATATCTTCGTGATGTTATTGTAACAAATGGTAGCCACATTATAACAAAAGGAGAAAGTTCCGTTAGGGTAGATGGGAATAGTCATGTTATAGCGTGTGAAAATAGTCATGTTGTAGCATGGGATAATAGTTATGTTAGGGCAACGAATTGTAGTTCCGTTTTAGCGTATGGTTGTAGTACCATTAGAGCATATGATAATAGTTCTATTATAGCGTATGATAAAAGTTCCGTTTTAATGTTTGGTAATAGTGTTGCTGTAGCATGGGATACCAGTTTCGTTATGGCAAGTGTTAATAGTTCTGTTGAAGCATATGGTAATAGTTTTATTAAAGCACATGATAATAGTTCTATTATAGCGTATGAAAATGTTCAGGTCTCTGATAAACAAACTGGAGAAGGTAATATTCAGTTATTAGGAAATGCTCGAAAAGTTTGTACGCCTAAAAATATTGAAGAATTTATGGATTACTATAACATTAAGCACAACAACACCACAGCTACATTTTACAAGGCGGTGCATAAACAGGATAATGAGTATGTGTCAGATTATAATATAAACTTCAAATATAAAATAGGAAAGTTAATAACTGAGCCTAATTGTAGTACAGATATATGTAATAGTTGTGGAAGCGGTATACACATTTCACATCTTAATTGGGCGCTTAATTTTGGCAGAACTTGGGAAAATCTTGCGATACTTGAACTTGAAGTAAAAATTAAGGATATTGTAATGCCAATTAATTCCGACGGAAAAGTCAGAGCATCAAAAGTAAAAGTTATTCGTGAAGTACCTTTATTAGAATGTGGAATTTATGGGAAAATGTGGCTAAAAAGAAAGGGAGGAAGTAGAAAATAATGAAGAGGAAAAGTGAAGTGCTTAAATATACTTATGGACTAAGAGGTTCTTGGAATGGTGTAAAACCAATTACCAGAGTGATTCCAGATAAAACTAAATATACTCGTAAACATAAACATAAAAATAGTTATGAAAATTACGAATAAGTTTTTGATTTTCTTTTAAATTTTTTCTATAATATTTATAGAAAAGTTAAGAAAGCAAAAAAAATTTTTAGAAAGTTTCTCCTAAAAATTTTGATTTTCTTTTAAATTTTTTCTATAATATTTATAGAAAAGTTAAAAAAACTTTTTAAGAGAAAGCTAAGAACAAAAAATTTGATTTTGAAATAAATATTTGTTATAATATTTATAGAAAAGTTAAGAAAGGAGAATAAAAAAATGATTGATTTCTTTGATTCTTTTGATTTAGGCGTGACTCCAGAAGAGGAGTTGGAAGAGGATTATTTCTTACTAATCGAAGAGATTGAAAATTATGATGATTCTCTTTTTGAATAAATTTAGAAATAAAAATTTTGACTTTTAACTAAAAATATGATATAATATTTATAGAGAGGGAAGCAATCCTTTCTTTAATTTCCCTAAACCTCTTTTCAAAAAGACTTCCCTCTCTAAAAAGTTTATTGTAATCAGCCGATGCTCGTCCCAAGCCGAGAAATTCTAACAAATGTTAGAAGAATTGAGAGGGCAATGAATCGACAAAAGTTTGAATGCTTTTAAATCTTTTTGAAGAAAAAGATGGTGGTTAAACAGTTTCTTGATGAGGTATACTTAGTTAAGATTTCGATGAGCTTCTGAATAAAGTAGGAGGTTAGCTACTCTGAACAAATAAGGGCGTAAAACAATAAAAAGTGTTTAGTAAAATAAAGGTGAGGAAATTTCTTTTGTTGATTATTTAACGGTGGTTGACAGCTCCATCTATAACATAAATAAGCTGTGCTATGGAGTGGTAGTCCAACGGCAGAGACAGCAGACTTAAAATCTGTACAGTGAGGGTTCGAATCCCTCTCACTCTACCAAATACACAGGAGTAAGTCAATGGTAGACGGCAAAGTTTGGGACTTTGTAGCTGAGAGTTCGAATCTCTCCTCTTGTACCATTTTAAAATGAAAGGAAGATTTTATGACAAGAACTAAACTTTATTATTCAAATCGTATTCATAAACTCAAGTCACGAGATGCGGTAGCAAATGCTCGTATCATTAAGAAACTTGAAAGACGAATTCGTCTTTTGAATAAAACCTAATTATATCTTCTTAGGTTTAAGTTTTAGCAAAAGCGGCGAGTGTGCGTCCGAGAAGTTTATCTTCTAAAAAAACAGGGCGAATATTGCGTCCGAGAAGTTTATCTTCTAAAAAAACGCTTTCCCTTCTATCTAAGAATTAGATAAGGGAAGATATACAAGGTAAGTATTTTATCCTTGTAACGCCATCGTTGAAGCATTCTTCTTCGTTGTATGAGTTGATGTGGAGGTGCTGAGGGGTTTTCGGTGAACCTATTTACAACTATGTCTTAAAGGCAAAGAAACCGTATTTCTTATGAAAATTCCCTCTCCTTAGTAACTGGATGAGGGAAGATATTGCGGAGTGGAGCAATGGCAGCTCAGCAGACTCATATTCTGAAGGCTTGAAGGTTCGAATCCTTTCTCCGCAACCATCGGGAAATATCCCTGCCCGCTTTACCCAAGAAAAAGAAGGCGTCCGTAGCGAACGATAAGCTACGCGTTAATAGCTATCGAAAACTATTCGTGGTGAAAAGAAAGAGCTGCGTTACTAATTCTTTCTAAATGTGCTGTTATCGTGCATTTGTCTTAGACCGTGAAGGTGTTTAAGAAGTCAGGAACTAGGGTATCCAGATAACACATATGCTGGTGTAGCTCAATTGGTAGAGTAACTGATTTGTAATCAGTAGGTTGAGGGTTCAAGTCCGTCCATCAGCTCCATATGGCACCGTAGTGGAATTGGCTAACACATCGCTCTTTCACGGCGAATATTCCGAGTTCGAACCTCGGCGGTGTCACCAGTCATATTGTAGGTATAATGACAATAACTCAACCTTCATTCAAGTTGGTGGCTGAAAATACTCATCCTTCTAAATCTTTTTGCCTGTTAAGCAGGAAATGTCGGTTCGAGTCCGGCACTACCCCGTGGGTAGTTAGCTCAATTGGATAGAGCACCTATAAGAATAGAGTGTAAAATTCCCATCAAATTTTCCTAACGGCTATATTGAAACTTCCTTCTAAAAAAGAAGAATTTCGGTGGTTTAGCCACCTCCATAATAATAAGATAGAAAGCCCAATTTCCACTATTTATAATTTGTGGCTGTAATACTCATCCTTCTACATAGTATCAAGAACTGAAAATTCTTTTAACCAAGAGTATTAAATTCCCACATCTTTTTAAATGTGGCTATTGTTTTTCATCCTTCTACGCTAACAAGCACTTGATTTGGGATTAAGATTTTAGAGAAACAAATTTCCACAATATAAAATATGCGGCTGACCAACATCATCCTTCTATATTAGGGGACTATGTGTCGTGGGTTCGACTCCCACCATCTCACCACAAAGGGATGTAGCACAGCTGGTAGTGCAATAGTATTATGTAGATGTTAAAATTACCGCATTGAACAAATTTTAAATAATTAAAAAAAATAATATTAAGAAAAATATTTGACAAATAATAAAATATATGTTATAATATTTAATGTAAGTTAAATAAATATTCGGCTAATGAGGTTCATCCTTCTACCTATTAGGAATAGACTTTTAATCTATATTATAAGAACTTCAAATTTCCGAATATAAGTTCGTTCAAGTTTAATCACTTTAGTCAATATATGTGGTTGTTAGTGTAATGGTAAGCACGGCAGTTTGTGACACTGTAAGAAAAGGTTCAACTCCTTTACTTCCACCCAATATATTCTCACATAGTTCAGTTGGTAGAACACTTGACTGTTAATCAAGGAGTCGTAGGTTCGAGCCCTACTGTGAGAGCCATTAAGCCAATGATTAAATTGACTATTAAGGAGGATTACTCAAGTGGTGAAGAGGCTCTCCTGCTAAGGGAGTAGGCCGCTAATGCGACGCAAAGGTTCAAATCCTTTATCCTCCGCCAAGGAGTATAGTTTCAATTGGTTAGAATAATTCCTAGGATTGGTACGGGTTCGAGCCCCGTTGCTCCCCAAAAATACTGTTAGCCCTTGCCGCAATAGGACTGTAATTGAAGGGATTTCTTTAAAAGAAGAAATAACTAAAAGCGGATGTAAATTACCAGTATTTCTTTAAAAATCTCTGCTTAAAAAAAGCAAGAGTAAAAGACGCTTCCAGCGAATTAATAAGTTTTTGTTGTATAACAAATAGCGTCTTGAGAAATGACCAAGGATAGCAAAGTCCACGCTAATGTCTATAAACTAGCAAAATAAATGGGTAGTTGACTGACTTAAAGTTATTAATAGACATAAACACAGCAAAAATAGATTATTGATAAAAATATGTCTAGTTTAATGTTTAAACATTCTTTTCCTAATTTTTGAAAATTAGCGTAACCGCTAAACCAAAAACCTTTGAACGAAATCAAAGCGAGTCTTAGTAAGTGGGTTTGTAAGACTAAAAATGATGAATTGCGGCTGATTCTGCGGATAAAGCCTAACTAAATAAGATGCGTCTTATTTAGTTTAAATGCTCTTATAGCTCAATTGGTTAGAGCACTCACCTTATAAGTGAGAGGTTGATAGTTCAATCCTATCTAAGAGCACCATTAAAACCAAGGATAGAACGGGCATCTATCGCCTTTATGGAAATGAGGATTGTCACCCTCTGGTTTTAAGTAATTTAAAGATAAGAATGAGATGGTCATTGTGAATATACAAGCAAAGAGTGTCATTCTTATTAAATTTGTGCCATTAATTCAGTTGGTAGAATACTTGACTTTTAATCAAGAAGTCCGGAGTTCGAGTCTCCGATGGCACACCAAGGAGAGTTCCTGAGTGGTAAAAGGGGCAGACAGGTCTTAATAGGAGATTTTATAGTGAATAAAATTAATAGAAAACAAATTGGAAGAATTGGGTTAAGTATGGCAATAAATTATTTTACTTGTCAAGGATATACAGTTTCTCTTCCATTAAATGATACTCAATGGTATGATTTGATAATTGAAAAAGACGGTATTTTTAAAACTGTACAGTGTAAAGCTACTCAGACTGAAAATGGAGAAATTGGCTTGAGAAATACAGGAGGAACAAAAGGAGCCGTTTACGATAATATTATAAATCATTCTGAGCTTGATTTTTTATTTTGTGTAATAAAAATTTAGATATGTGGTGTATTCCAGTAAAAGATATTCTTGAAGCTGGTAATCGTAATAGAATAACTTTACGAAATGCTCCTACAATAAATAATCAAGGATTTCAAACTTATAAATACCAAGTTCAAATCTTGGATAAGGCATAAATCTGCTTCGATGGTTCGAATCCATCCTCTCCTACCAATTACACTAAATTTTTTAATTTAAATTTAGTTAAAATTTTATATGATACTATAGCCAAATGGTAAGGCAAGGCTCTGCAAAAGCCCGATTTTTGGTTCAATTCCAAATAGTATCTCCATTAAAAAGCTTATGGTTAGGTCAAATCGCCAAATTAAGTATGTGAGGGAAGTGAGATTTGATAGCCTCCGCATTTAAAGTAATACTGAAAAATGTATTCGCTTAATTAAAAGCTTTATATGCTCTTGTAGCCCAATTGGAAGAGGCAATAGATTTAGGTTCTATCAAGTGAAGGTTCGAATCCTTTCAAGAGCACCAAAATTTGAAAATTTTTTAAAATTTCTATATAATATTTATAGAAAATTAAGAAAGGAAGGATAAAAAAATGAGAGCAAAGATTAGATTAGATACTTCAAATGATGCAATTAATTTTGCTCATATTACTTCACAGCTTGAGGGTAAAATCGTGGTAAAGGATAGTAATGGTTTTTGTGTTAATGCAAAATCTGTTTTAGGTGCTTTGCACGCTCTTGAATTCAATGAGCTGTGGGTAGAAAGTGAAAATGATATCTGGATGAAGATAAAGGATTTTATTATCATTGAACCAGAGATTAAAGAAGATTAATTACCTTAATTAAGGTAATAAAAATAAGATAATTATTATAATTATCTTTTATATGCAGGTATAGTACAGCGGATAGTATATCAGTTTTCCACACTGAGGATGAGGGTTCAATTCCCTTTACCTGCTGTCTTCAAGAGCAAGCCTTCACGCGGCGAAGATGTTTAAACTAATTGCTCAATTATATATAAAAAGGAGACATTTAATTATGCCATACATTTATAAAATAACTAATGATATAAATAATAAAATTTATATTGGAAAAACTTTATATACTATAGAACATAGATTTAAAGAACATTGTAAAGATAGTAAAAAAAGACAAAATGAAAAAAGACCTTTATACTCTGCAATGAATAAATATGGAATAGAACATTTTCATATTGAATTAATTGAAGAGTGTGATGAAAGTATATTATCTGAAAGAGAGAAATTTTGGATTGAAAATTTTGGCTCTTTTAAAAATGGTTATAATGCAACAAAAGGTGGAGATGGAGCTCATTATTTAGATTATGATTTAATTGTTTCTACTTATAAAGAATTAAAAAGTTGTATTGATGTGGCAAAAAAATTAAATATAAATGAAGATACTGTGGTAAAGGTTTTACAGTTAAGACATGAACATATTTATACAGGACAAGAAGTTAATAGAATGAAATATGGTAAATGTGTAAATATGTATGATTTAAAAGAAAATTATCTTCAAAGTTTTGCTTCTTTAAGTGAAGCAGGACAATATTTAATAGATAATCATTTGACTGGATGTAAGCTATCTACAATTAGAACTCATATTTCTGAAGTATGTCGAGGTAAAAGAAAAACAGCAGCAAAATTTATTTGGAGATTAGCGGATGTAGCTTAATGGTAGAGCGTTCGCCTTATAAGCTCCCTTTGTCTGCTCCACTTTAATTGTACCTTGAAAATTTAATAGTTTATTTTAATCATATAAACCTCGGTGAAGACGAATACCATCGTGCCGAGAATCTTTCCAATAATTCCAATTAGTAAGGATTTTAAGGATACTTTAAATCAACGAGAACTTATTAGGGTGACCTAATAAGGGCGGAGATAAAAGACGGGTCTTCTTGGTGGGAAAGATGTGCTTGATTAGTTGCTTTTAAAGGCAAATTCTTGTCCGCTCCGTAATAGACGCTTTCAGTGAAAGAATAAGCTAAGTTAGGCTAACCTGAGAAATTAGCAAACCTTAGTAACTCAAATAAGGGGTGTGGTAGTGATGTTAAGGTAACTTAACTATAAGGCAAGTTTAATGTGCGAGTAGCTCAATACCGTAAATAGAAAAAACAATGATGAAAATACCTTTTATGTTAAAAAGATATTATATTTTTTGGATGGTGGGTGAAAGTTAAGGGTAATCATTCCCTTCTAAGCTTAGTTGCCTCTAAAGAGGTATAGGGCATATCGTTTTGGGGTAGCTCCCCAAGGCTCAAGTATGTTTTCTTAGTGGCTGAATATAGAAGAAAACTAAATCAAAGTAAGGCGAAGGTCTTTATATGATTAAAATAAGCTATTAAATTTTAATTAAATATAGCGGAGTAGTATAATGGTTAGTACAGTTGGCTTTGACCCAACGGGTAGGAGTTCGATTCTCTTCTCCGCTGCCAAGCTCCCTTTATAAGGGATTTTTGTATATAAGAGAGGAGAAAGGAATGGGAAGAATTTTTGTAAGAGGGGATACTCACGGTCAGTTTGGCTTTTTACCTCAATTTTGCAGGGAAAATAATACCACTAAAGAAGATTATTTAATTCTTTTGGGTGATACTGGAATTAATTATGGGTATATTTATGATGAAATGAATACTGGTTTAAAATGGGGAGAGCCTCTTATAGATAAAAGTAAGTCTTATAGAGAAAAGATTAAGCAAAAAATTAGTAATTTACCAATTACTTTAATTTGTATTCAAGGTAATCACGATTGCCGCCCCGAACATATTCCTTCTTATCAAAAAATTCAATGTAGAGGAGATTTAAAATGTAATTGTTGGGTAGAAAAAGAGTATTCTAATATTTTATTCCCCGATGATGGAGTAATTACAATTTTAGGGAAAAAGTGTCTTGTACTTGGTGGGGCGTATTCAATTGATAAATATTGGAGAGTAGTTCATAAAAGAGGATATTGGTATCCAGATGAACAGATGAGTGAAGAGAAGAAAAAAGAAATTTTTGAAATTATTTCAAAAAATAACTCATATGATTATATTTTTAGTCACACTTGTCCACTTAAATATGAACCAACAGAATTATTTCTTCCTTTTAACTATGGGGAAGTAGATACTTCTATGGAAGAATTTTTAGAAGAAGTATATAATAAAATTACTTTCACGCATTGGTATTGTGGGCATTTCCACGAAAACCAACCCTTAACTTCTAATATAACTTTATTACTGGACGAGGTTGTACAACTGTCCTAATCAGCTTCAATAGAGGCTGTTTTATATACATAAGAGCGTGAATAACGCTCTTTTTTTTATAGGAGGAATTATGCCAGCTTTAGACATACAAAGTCGCTCTTTGTCTGATATGTATGTTTTTTACGAAAGATTAAAAGACAGTGGACCGACTTATAGAAAAACTTACGATACAATTAAAAGGAATTTGAGGGACGGCGGCAAATTTAGAAACGCTTTAAATTCAGAAGATATTACTGCCGCCAAACAATTACTAAAACTAGCTCAAAGTGAAGAAAAGAAAGAAAAAGCTCTTTTGAGAAAAGTTTATGGTATTAATGTGGGAAATGGAATAAATGATTCAACAGCCTCTGTTAATGGAGCAAAAAAAATAATCGAGCTTGTTAACGAAACAATGAACTTAAAAGAAGTTTATGAAAGAAATATAGCTTTAATAAAAAATACCAAAGGACAAAAAACAGTTACTGCCTTTTTTGGTACTTATTTTGGCAAAGTTTGGGATAAGTATGAGGGAAAAATCTCTCGCCGAATTATTAGTCAAGTTAAAAAAGGAACTAACATTAATGTGGCAATTGAAAATGTAATTAATGAGGTAATGCCAGAAATTGTACAAGAAGCTTTAATTTTACAATTTAGTGCCAATCAAGAAAATGGATTAAATAAGACTGGAAAAAATTATTCTAACGCTTATGCCGAAGTCGTAGAAGCTTTACAAAAATATAGGGGTAAGGCTGCCACAAATCCTTTCGTGCGAAATATGTGTCAAGTTTATCAAGTTGATAAAATTAAAAATTCGATTAAAAAGAGAATTAAGGAAAGCAAGAGTAAGAGAGGAGTTAGCCTAATGAGTTGTAAACAAGCAATTTTTGGCAACACCAGAAAGAATAAAGCAGCTATGCAAACGGCGGCAGGTCAAGGTGGCCTAGAGCAAGAGTTTTTGGAAAACTTTATTTTTATGCTACAGAACAATAAAAATCAAGGATATAAAGTTGAAGGAATTGGGTCTGGAGGTAAAAAAGTTAAAGCTGATAATATTTATGTTTATGGTATAGGCAAAGAAGTTGTAGAAGATATTGTAAAAGAAAACTCTTTAGGTAATTATGTAGAAAACAATAGAGCTTTTGAAGTTTTAAGACAAAGATTAGATAAAATTAATAACGGTTTTATCGTATATAGTTCTTCTAAATTATATACCTTAAATGAGAACTTTTCTAAGAGAGGTTATTCTGCCGGCACACCCATTAAAATGGATTCTTTTAAAGAAATTTTCTCTAATATAGATAAAAATTTTACTTATGTAGTCGGAGCAATTTTACAATTAGGAAAGGGAGCAATTGGAGAAAAAGAAAACTATAGAAAGGATTTGAGTCAATTATTAGCTCAAGATGTGGCTTATTTACTATTTGATGATGCTTCCTCCATTGGAGATTTTAAAGAAACAACTACAAATGCTATTCATATTATGAATTTAAATGGTGTATTAGTTCCTTTATCTTTTTTCTTATATTTAATTTATCAAACAATTACGGATTATACAAAAGAAAAAAACTTATCTAAATTGGTTAGAGTTACTATTACAACTCCAGAAATTCTCTATCCAACACAGCAATCTCAAGCTGGTATTAAAAACGCTTGGGACATTCAGCGAACGGCGGCCCTACAAAAAGATAGTATTTCAGTCCATTTTTTAAGAAACTTCTCTGAATTAGTTAAACAGTATTTATAATTTGCTTTTTTAGAAAAAATTCTATATAATATTTATAGAAAATAAAAAAAGGAGTTTTAAAATGATAACCAGACCAATAAAATTTGATAATATAGTTTTAAAAATTGACGGTCAGTTATTTGAATTAAGTGACGCTGTTAATTGGTCAGAACTTATTGTAGGAGATAGTATTGTTTTTCTTGAAGATGGAATTTCTGTATACCATCAAATAGAAAAGGATGAAGATTTGCAAAAACTTGGTTTTGTACCTCCCGAGATCTATCGAGTTTTAAAACTCGTTAAATTGGAGGATTATAAAAATGATTAAGTTAAAAATGAGCTATGAAAATACCAATGAGATTGGCTCTAAAACAGTAAGTAAAGTATCAAGAGATACATACCCCGAATTAGGAGTTGATACTTACAGAGTAATTGGAGAATTTGTTAATGACTTTATGAAAATGGCAGGCTTTTCAAATTTTGATAAGACAGTCGTGCCACTACTTTCTTTAACAGAAACAGAATATGAAAAAGTAATAAATTATATTATTGAAATGAGAACGAAAAAATGGAAGGATGATGTATAATGTTAAACGAAAAAGGCGAGAGAATGTTAGCTTATATTGTAGAGGTTGATAAGGTCACTCCATTGGAAGGCTATGATAGGGTTGAATTAGCAACTGTCGGCGGCTGGCATTGCGTAGTAGGAAAAGGTGACTTTGACCCTAATGATGAAGCTAAAAAGAAAGGTATTTACTTTGAAATTGATTCAAAAGTTCCTGATACTGATGAGAGATTTGCTTTTATGGCAAAGCGTAATTTCAAAGTAAAGACTCAAAGAATGTGTAAAGTTATTTCGCAGGGACTTCTAATGCCGCTGTCTGCTTTTCCAGAATTTAAAGATTTGCCACTTCATTCCGATGTTGGACAGAAGCTTGGAGTAACTTATATTTCTCAAGATGATAATATTCGTAAGGCTAACAGAGCTAAAGATATTAAATATATGTCAATGGCGGCGAGACATAAGAATATTATGAAAAAGAAACCATTTCGTTGGCTTATGAAGAGAGAGTGGGGCAGAAAACTTCTCTTTATCTTTTTGGGTAAAAAGAAAGACAGCCCAAAAACTTTTCCAACTCACTTCCCTTATATTCATAAAACTGACGAGGAGAGAGTTGAAAACATTCCCTTCATTCTTAATAATGAAGACGATTGGATTGTAACCGAGAAGTTGGACGGCACTTCTTCAACTTATATTCTTGAGAGAAAAAAGAACAGAAAAAACAAATTTGAATTTTATGTTCTTTCTCGAAATGTAAGACAGAAAGATGAGAAACAAAATTGCTATCACGACCATAATATTTATTGGGATATGGCTTTTAAATATAATATTAAGGAACAGCTTGAGAAATATTTAAAACAGAATCCTGAGCTTAACTATGTTTGTGTTCAGGGCGAGTCTGTAGGTAGCGTTCAGGGCAATCCGTTAAAGCTTAAAGAAGATGACTTATATATTTTTAACTTCATTCGTTCGGATAAGGGTAGAATCCCTTCTACTGAGGCACAACTCGTAGTAAATGAAATGGGAATGAAATTTGTCCCAATTCTTGATGCTCACTATAAACTTCCTAAAGATTTAGACGAGTTTAAGAAAGTTGCAACTGCTAAATCAGTTGTTAATCCTTCTGTATATAGAGAAGGAATTGTTTTAAGAAATCCGAAGACTGATTATAGCTTTAAAAATGTTTCGAGAGAATATCTACTTAAACACCATAGCTAAAAGAGAGGCAAAAACCTCTCTTTTTTGCTTTTTTTAAAAATTTTTTATATAATATATATAGAAAATAAAAAGGGGCGAAAGAAATGTGTAGATACGATAGAGTAAGTTTGTTAAATAAGGACTATGCAGATAAAGTAGACACAATATTAAGGGATTATGAGAAAATTTTAAGCGACGGCGGCAGAGAAATTTTCTTTATATCTTTAATTGGCAGTCAAAATTACGAATTGGCAACAAATCTAAGCGATTATGATGCAATGGCAGTTATTTTTCCAACTTATGAAGAAATTTGTCTAAACAAGCAGATTGATTGTCACGAGCTTGTAGTAAGTAATGGAAAGATTAAGACTGTCGATATCAGAAATTTTATTACAAGTTTCTTTAAAGGAAATTTTACTTACTTTGAACCAATTTTAAGTAGTACAATAAGAGTTAATTCATTGTATAAAGAATTTTACGAACAACTTAAATCAAAAGTTAATCAAGTATTTTTTCAAAATTATTCTGTTCTTTATCGCCAAGTGATGGGAATGATAATTAGTTGTTCTCGTTGCAAACAAAAATGGTATAGAGTTTTTTACCATATTAATTGGTTATTTGCAATTTTCAACGGGGCCTCAATTCCAGAAATGTATGTGAGCTTTCCTGTTTTTTCTTCTCATATGATTTTTGAATATAAATATAATGTAGAAGAAGCTGAGATAGGTATCTCTGCTAATCTTGATGGTTTAATTGATATAGTTAAAGAAGATTTGTTGCCAGAAAAATTCTATGAGATTCCTATGGCAGAATTATTTAAAGACGATAAAACTTATACTTTAGACACGGATAAGAAATGGTCAGAAAAAAACGCATGGGGACTTTTACAACAGATTTTTCTTGAGTATTTTGATACTATAACTGTAGATGTGTCAATAAAATTGGCAGAAATGAAGAAGAAAGGAGCGTTAAAATGAAAATAGGAGATTATGTTTACTTAAAGAACAGGTTACTTGCACAAGAAAAGAATGGTGATTGCTTTTATACTTTAGAAATAGGTACGATTGGTAAAATTATAGGTTTAGAGAATATGTGGATTGATGTTGTAACAAAAGCAACAAGCGTTCCCGAAGTTAAAAGAAGATTCTTTTTACCCACTAAAGATGTTATTTGTTTAAATGATGTTTTTATTAGTGGAACTTTCGGAATGTTGATTAAGGATGATTCAATAGTCAGCCCCGTAGTCATTTTAAATTCTAAAGTCATTGGCGGCGAGGACCATAAATATTCAATAACCGATTTTAATCCCATTACTTTTGCTCACAATACTGAAGATTTACAATTATTTTTATTCCACGGTTTTAATGATTATAAACAAGTAAAAAAGGCTTGGAATTTTATCAAAAAGAATTATAAAATGGTAAGAGAATGGGAGAAATTTACTGATGTTAATAGTGATGTAATAATCTTTAAAGTTACTCCTAAAAATAGTAGAAAATTTCTAAAGTTTTTTAAAGTCTACATTCAGTATTTACCAGAGTCTTCTCTATTTTCTCCCTCTGTATGCCAAATCTTTAGACTGGCTTTTGAAAATAAAATTGACTTATCTTGTTCAATTGTCAACCACGGCGATTCATATCTGGTAACTTTTTAAAAACTTGTTTTTTTAAAAAATTTTCTATATAATATATATAGAAAATAAAGAAAGGCGAGAAGAGAATGATTGAAAATAAAGTTCGTTTGTTTTTTGAAAAAGTAATCGAAGATTTGGTAAGAAAATATTCTTTTGATACCTTTATACTTAACGGTACAAGCAATGGTTTTTACAATTGGCAAAAAAAGGCTTTTGGAAAATGTGAAACTGGTAATGCTTGGTATGAAAGTACTTCTGGAGCAACAAAAGGAGTTATTATCGTCAAATATCAGTTTGGAAAAGATTATGTAATTAAAGTACCTTTTAATAATGAGAGGGGTTGCTCAATTCCAGATGAAACATATACTTCTCATTTAGTTAGTAACTTTAATAAAGATTATCATAATTTTACTAAAGATGATTATAAAGAAACAATTGATTACTGTAAAAAGGAAGCTATCTTAACACAAATTTTGGAAACAGATTTTTCACAAATAAGACAGTGTTTTGCTGGAACTTACTTTTTAGGATATTTTTATGGTTATCCTTTCTACATTTCTGAAAGAGTAAGGGTTTGCCAAAAAGATGTAGAAAAATATTATGCCCACGAACAGAGATATAATAGTGAGGAGGGTGGTTGGACGGGTTCTTATATCTTTTGTACTCCTTGTTCTGTTGCTGCTGCCTCATCGTCGCGAGTTTCTTGGTCAACCCCATCTGATTGTGGACGAGTTGGCGATAATATTGCAATTGATAATCTTTTTGAGAATTTTTTAAATTGGCAGGATCTTGACGAATTATCTCTCTTTATCAATGAGATGAATATAAATGATATCCACGTCGGCAATGTGGGTTTTGACTTTAAAACTAATTTACCAGTAATTTTAGATTACAGCGGTTATTTTGAATAAGGAGAAAGAAATGACAAATTATTTTATTATGATGGTTGGACTTAGCTATAGCGGTAAGTCAACTTTGGCAAAAGAAATTGCAATTAAATATAATGGTGTCATTCACTCTTCTGATGCCATTAGAAAGGAGCTTTATGGAGATGCTAACATACAGACAAATCCACAAAAGATTTTTCAAAAGCTTGGAAATCGAGTTGTTGCAGATTTAAAAGACGGCAAAAATGTTATTTATGATGCAACAAATCTTAATTTTAAAAGACGAGTTCATTTTTTAAAAAGTATTGAGAAAATACCGTGTAAGAAGATATGCGTAGTAGCTGTCACATCCTTAAAGGAAATTTTTAAAAGAAAAGCAATCTCAACTCGAGAAGTTAAAGTTCCAGAGAAGATAATTTATAGACAGTTACAGCAATTTACTGTTCCTTATTATTACGAAGGTTGGGATGATATTAGAATTATTCAAAATAAGAATAATCTTTTACCAACACAAAACTTAGATAGTCTGCTAGATGTTTCTCGAATGGTTAATCATAATAACCCACACCATTCTTTGCCAATTGGATTACATATGGATGCGGCGGCGACTTTGGCAAAAGAGCATTATGAAAAAGATATTCTTATAGAAGCTTTACAGTACCACGATATTGGAAAGTTATTTACAGAAACCAAAGATGATAAGGGAGTATCTCATTATTATAATCATCAATTTGTTTCAGCATATACATATTTAGTTTATAAAACAACAGTTCCTTATCATCACGATATGTATAAAACAATTCTCGAAAGAGATTTATATATAGCAGTTTTAATTCAATTTCATATGGAATTAAGACTAAAAAAAAGTCAAGCATCTAAAGAGAAATTCAAAGCCCTTATTGGTAATAATATTTATAAAGATTTAAGTGTAATTTCTACTTATGATGTATTGGCACATTAATAAGGAGTGTTTATTTGAAAAATATAGTTCAACTTATAACTGTACTTGCGGTAATCTTTATCTTATTTACCGTTTGTGCTTGTAGTACTCAGTCAAACCAAGGAGAAGAGCTTAATGCCACCGTTTTTACTAGAGTAACAGAAAATATTACGACTAAGCCATCAACTCAGCCTACCACAAAAAAGGTAGAAAAAAAGCAACCAACTACTGTTCAAGAAACTTCTACAGTTCAAAAACCAGAAAAAGTTACTAAAGAAGAAAAGAAAGAGAAAAGCGTAAAAAGTGAATCTAAAAAAGTTTCAGAACAAAAAAGGGTTGAAAAAGAAGTTAAAGTAACTGAACCTGTTGAGGTTGAGGTTGAAGAAGAAAATTATAATAAAATTGAAACCTATTATAGTCCTTCAGATTTACAATATTCTGGAGTGTTGTATTGGGGAGGCTATAAATGGACTTGGTATTCTGAAAGGATATTGCCGGGTTATGGATTAAATATACCTAATCGTCATACGGATGGTGATGGTTTTGTATGTGATGGAGATGGGTATATTTGTCTGGCTTCATCTGATTTAAGTAAGGGTACAATTGTAAGTACTCCCTTTGGAAAAATGGGGAAAATTTATGACTGCGGCTGTGCCTCAGGCGTATTAGATGTTTATGTAAATTGGTAAATTTGGAGGTTTTATAATGATTAAAGGTTTTTGTGACCGTTGCGGTCGCTCTGTTGAAGCAATAGATTTGACAATTGGAAGTTTTTGTAAAATTAAGGAAAGAACTTTTTTGCTTTGTCCAGAATGTCAAAAAGAAGTTTATGAGTTTATTTCTAATTCTAATTCTAAGAAAAAGGAAAGTAGCGAAAAGAATGACAGCTCTCCTCAAAAGCAGCACACAACAATAAAAGTAAAAGGTTTTGACAATGATTGGTCTAGTCAAGCCGGAAAAGCTTTAAAGGAAATAAGCTCCTTACTTTCTTATAAGGATGAGGATAAGAATAAGGAAGAGGATAACGAAAGCGAGGAAAAGAAAGACAATCATTTTTATAAGATTGATTATAAGACTCCTGTCTTAACTTTTGGAACAGATAATGCATCTTGGGATTTTCCTGCTCCTGAGCCTTCTCAGCCACCTAAAGAATCCCCTTCTTTAGAAGAGCTTTTAAAGGAACTTGATAAAACAGTTTTCAAAACAATTGCGGATATGCCGGCAGATGCGGGTTATGCAGAAATATTAGATGCGACAATGGATGAAGTGAAAAAAACTGGGCTTGACAAAGAGATTTCAGAGGCTTTTAAAAGACAGTTAAACAAAATAAATAATGATAAGAATAAGAAAAATGGTGTATTTTAATACACCATTTTTTATTTGACTTTTTAAAAAAATTTCTATATAATATATATAGAAAATAAAGAAAAAGAAAGGTTGATTTTATGTTGCCTAAAATTATTTTTAATCTTGAAACTTGGAAGTTTAATAAAGAGTATGGCGTATGGGTATCTAATTTAGGTCATTTTAAAGACCGCCGAAAAAGAAACCTTTCTTACCAAATTAGTCGAAATGGTTATTGTGCCATTAAGACTGAATCAGGTATGAAATTGGCTCATAGATTAGTCTTATTAACCTTCCGCCCAATTCCAAATGCTGAAGATTTGACTGTTGACCATTTAAATCATAACAAAAGAGATAATAGTTTGAATAATCTTGAATGGGTGACAAGAGAGGTTAATCAAGAAAGGGCAAAAAGAGATAGATTAACCAAAATTGAAGAATATGAGTTGGGTTATAAAGAAGCTTCTTTTTCTAACAAAGAAAAAGAAAAAAAATGTGTAATAAATGAAGACACTGTTGTCTATTTTAATGGAGTTTTAATGCCATTAAAATATACAATAAAGATTATTAAAGGCTTAGTTTCAACCGTTCAGTCTAAAGAAGAAGTGACCGAAAAAATTATTACTGCTTTAGGTAATAAGCCAGCTCGAAGACTTTATGGTTTTGATTTTAAGGTTAGAGAAGATTAAATTAATTTTAAGCTTTAACAAGAAGATAAGAAAGGAAGAGCTAAATGATAACTTGGTACAAAAACGAACCTTTGGAATTAAATGATGTAAGAACAGAACTGCTTCTTCATACTAATCAGTCATATATCATTAAAGAATTAAAATTAACAGAGAAATCAGAACATACCCTAAAGTCTTTTTATAAGTTAGCTGATGCTTTTATTGCAGAAAAGGGCGTAAAAAGACATATTCTACACTTAGCCTATCATTCTAAAAAGAAAATAACCCGCAAGAAAAATCTCCATAGAGTAGCAAAGGAGTTGATAAAATGGGCAAAGAGAAGTGGCTACCCCCAGAAAATTTAAAAAAAGAGTTGGGAGTTCATAACTGGTTACAATTTCCTTATCCCATAGTATATTTAGTAATGATGAAGAAGAAGGGAATGAGAAGGGTTCTCAATTTAATGATGAACTCTAAAAAGAATAGAGTAAGAAAGAAGGAACTGCGGCGACTTTATAGAGAATTTTGGAAAACTCTTGACAAAAATTATGCAAGTGTAAAATGGCAGTGTTATAAGGAAAAGCCGTATCTTGAAGAAAAAGAGAAGAAGGAGGTATAGTATAAATGGGCTTGTTTATAAATATAATGTTATTTTTGGGAGGCTTTTGGTTTGGTTTTTTTATTTGTGCCCTCTTAAAGCAGAGATAATTTTAGTTGAATTTGAAATAAAAAAGCACAATAGGGATTTTAATGAGTTTAAAAAATAAATTAAAAGAAATGGAGTTGGATTAAATGGGTTTGCTATTCTGGGTAACGATAGTGGGTGTTTTTGTTTTAGGTGTCTGGGTTGGCATTTTCTTGGGCATCTTTCTCTATCTCTAAAAATTTTAAGAAAAAGCTTGATTTTTTAAAAAAATTTCTATATAATATATATAGAAAATAAAGAAAGAAAAGAGGAAAAACTTATGAACTTATATATTTCTGACCTCCATTTTGGACACGAAAACGCAATTAAATTTGATAACAGACCTTTTTCTTCAGTAGAAGAAATGAATGAAACCTTGGTTCAGAACTGGAATAAAGCAGTTAGTCCCGAAGATACTGTTTATGTTCTTGGTGATTTCTTCTGGAAAAGAAAAGATATGCTTGCTTATCTTCCTCGATTAAACGGAAAGATTATTTTAATCTGCGGCAACCACGATGGAAAGTGGTTAAAGGAAAAGGTTGAACATCATTCTTATTTGGAAGTGGTTGATAATGGTAGAAGTGTTGTCCTTTGCCACTATCCAATTTTAAGTTATAATCGAATGCATTATGGCGGATATCATCTTTATGGTCACGTACATAACTCTAAAGAGGCTGAAAGAGTTGCAAAATGTTTTAATTTAATGGGGTTAAAAAACGCTTATAACTGTGGTTGTATGATGGAGGGTTTTGATTATACTCCATTGACCTTGGATGAGATTATTATGTATTCCGACCGTCCCAGTGATGAAGTTGAGGAACTTTTTATTCCTAACGACCCTTTGAATAAACCTTTTTATGGTACAGAAGAAAGTGAGGATAAACTTTATGAAGACCGCTAAGTTTACAATTGATTTTAATATTAAAAAAGACTCATTTGAAACCTTTAAGAAGTTTACTCATCATATTGAGTACTTACTTAATTTGACTGAGTATCCTGAAATTACCGAAGTTTTTGGTGTTGAAATGGAAGAAATTCCTAATGATATGGAGTTTCTTACAATTCTAAAAATAAATATGCTTTTAACAGTAGAGGACAATGCGGCGAAAGATTTGTTTGAGGAGTTCACTCATCATATCGAATATTTAATTGATATTAACAACTATCCAAGCATTATAAAAGTTAATAATATAAGTTATCAGTTTGTAGATTAAGGAGATTTATATGAAGAATTTTTTAAAGACAATTTCAAATTTTTTAACAGGGTGGTTACATAGTAATTCATCTTTTAAGAGAGCTTTTGTTGAAGCGGCAGTCTTCGTAGTAATTTGGGCAATCTTTGGTGGAATAATGCTATTTCTATCTTCTTGTTTTATTGTTCCTTTTAATGTTGGTTTTTATTGCCTTTGCGGCGGTTTAGGTGTAGTTTTTGCTATTATGGAAGGGATTTTGGACTTGCGGTAAAGAAGAGGGGAGTAAATTAAATGATTGATTGTTCGAAAACTAAAAATTACTTTTCTGAAAAGGAAAGGATGATAAAAAAATGTGGATATGTATGTAAACTTAATTGCGGTAACTGCCCTCTGGACTGGTTAAAGAATGGTAAAGATGTTTCGTGTGAAATTTTTGAAAGGCTCTATCCTGAGCAAGCGATTTCAATTATTCAGAAATGGAGCGATGAAAATTCGCAAAAGACATATCTTACAGAACTTTTGAAAATTTTCCCAAACACTCAGGTTAATGCTTATGGAATACCTAAAAGAATATGCCCATTTGACTTAGGGTTGATAAGTGCAAAAGCTTGCAGAAAAGACCGTAACTGTGCTAGGTGCTGGAATCAACCTTTTCCAGAAAGGGAGGAAGTGAAGTAAGTTGCAAATTACAATAGAACCGAATGAATATAGAGAAAAACACCCTCGTTGTGCTACTTGTAAATATTTTTGTCCCAATTGGGCAAATGAATATAGAGGCTTTTGTGATGCTAAAAATCAATTAACAAAAAGGACTAAAGGTAGATTTTGTAAAATATATAAGTTTATCAGTTTTAAGGGGATTAAATAATGGCTTTATATAATACACAGATTGATAACAAGAATAAAAACTACAAGATACAGTTTGAAACAGACGACTATGAAACTTTTAAGTGGGTAGAAAAGGTCTGTAGAGATGCTGTAGATAAAAATACTGTTGTTTCATTAAAGGCTTTTCCTACATATAAACTCGTACAAGAGTTAATAAGTAGAGATTTTGGAGAAACAGAAATTATTGAGCCTCACGAAAAAGCATTGTTTAAAGCCGTTCGACAGCGAATTGAAGCTGAACAGTCCTTGTTATCTGACAAGAAGCAGTGTGGTCTAATAGATTGGTGATAAAATGAGAGAAGTTAGAATAGGCGATTTCGTAGAAACGATTTTTGATGTCAGCGGAATTTTAACTGAGGTAAGGAACACTCCGTTTACTAATCCTTATGATAGTAAAACTGCATTTATTACTATGGCTAACGGACGAACATTTTATTGTCCTGTTATTGCTTTAAAAGACTGTATTTACAAGGAGTAATGTAGATAGTTAATAAAAACCGATGAAAGGAGAGTTAAGATGAAAATATACCAGTGTGATAGTTGTTACAAAATTATCGAAAATCCGTATATAGTTAAAATGAAAGAATTTTATATTGATAATATAGATTCTATTTATGATGGAAGTCCCATTGAAAACAAGAGAAAAATTAGAATACATTTATGTGGTGAGTGCTATAAAAGGCTTCTGGCGAATTATTGCCAAAAGAAAGAGGAGGAAGCGAAGTAAATGAGAATTTACCAGTGCGACAACTGTAAAAAAATTATAGAAGACCCATTCACAGTTAAGATGAAAGAATTTTATTTAGGAGTTGATGTTCTTAATGGAGCTCCATTTCCTGTCAAAAGTAGGAGAAGAATTAAGATACATTTATGTAATGAATGTTACAAAGGCTTAAATCTTATTGGTGCCGGAAAAATCGAAAAAGGGGAACGAAAATAATGATTGAAAAAGGATTAAAAATCCGTAATGTCTGCCACTATGCATTAGATATACCCAATTATAATGGTAGTAATTTTACTTTGTTTTTCAATTTAAAGGAAAATGCTGAAAATGTAAAACGCATTATTGAATTTGACAGAAATAAATCCGATGAAGCCGCGTGTGATATACGAAAAATTAAACACGCTAGGTGGAAATACGACAGTGGAGATGTCGATTATGCAGATTATTTGTGTTCTGAGTGCGGCAACCTTCTCACTTTTTATAAGGACACTGATTTGTATCCGTATTGCCCTTACTGCGGGGCAAAAATGGATAGAAAGGAAGAAAATGAATGAGCAAGCTTTGGTAAAGGTTACAGATTTTATAAAAATCGAGGAATATTGTGATAAAGATACTATAGAAGTATCGGCTGACCAGTATGAAGAATTATATAAAGAAAAAATACAAGCGATTCAGGATGTTACTGCCGCACAAGAAAAGTATAATGAAGCTCTGAAAAAGTGTGGCGAGGCTCTAGAAAAATATAGTGAAGCTCTGGAAAAGTATAACGAAGTTCAGAAAAATTATAATGGAGTTCAGAAAAATTATAATGGAGTTCAGAAAAATTATAATGGAGTTTTACTAAGACCCTACAAAGTTATCGGCAAACCTTGTAGGGCAAAAATTTATAAAAAGTACATTTATTTTCATTGCCGAAGTATGTTAAAATAAGGAGAGTAGAGATGTCAAATAAAAGTTTGGGCTGTTTAACAGCAATCGTATTAGTTATTATCGCAGTTATTATGGTTCCTGTGCTGAATTTCAGCAATGACCACACATACACCGTAACAATCACCGATAAAGAGCGTGTGACAACACAGTTTACCAAAGGTAACATTGGCAGTAAATATCTTATTTACGGTGAAGATGAAAATGGCAAAACCTATGTTTTCGAGGATACAGACACATTGTTCAGAGGGAAATTTAACTCATCTGATGTTTACGGTGCTTTGAAAGAGGGCGAAACCTACGAATTAACGGTTATCGGCTTCCGTGTCCATATCTTAAATTGGTATGAAAATATTATTGGCTTTAAGGCGGTTGAGAATGGTGGCTGAGTATATAGACCGTATTAATGTAATTGGAATTCTTCTTGAGAAGAAATATTAAAGTTCTTCAGATAAGATTGAAATTGCTGAAGTTATTAGAATCTTGAATTCAGCACCTACTATAAATATTATGGAGGATAACAATGATTGATTGTTCAAAAGCAGCAAATTATCTCGCTGAAAAGCGGAGAATGGCTAAAATTGATGAAAAAGGTGGTTGTAGTATAGCGTGCTTTAAGTGCCCATTGGGACCTGATAATAATGGTAAAGCAAAGGGATGTACAACTTTTGAAGCGTGCTATCCCGAAGAAGCAATTGCGGCCGTTCAACGGTGGAGTGATGAACATCCAAAAGAAACAATCTTGACAGAGTTCTTAAAGCATTATCCAAATACTTTACTTAGGGATAATGGAACACCTAAAGGTGTATGCCTGTACGAGTTAGGACTAGCGAGTTTAGATAATTGTGAAAAAGGCAATGGTTGTGTTGACTGTTGGAATCGGTCTATCCCCATTGAGGACGGTGAAGCTGATGATTGATTGTAGTAAAACCGAAAATTACTTCGCTGAAAAGCGGAGAATGACTAAACGAACAGAGAATGGGGGATGTAGACTTGATTGTTATAGCTGTCCTTTATATAGCAGAAATAACAATAAAAAGCTATTATGTACAGATTTTGAAATATTCTATCCTAAGGAAGCAATTAAACTAATTCAAAAATGGTCAGATGAAAATCCACAAAGAACATATTTGACAGAACTTTTGGAGAAGTTCCCTAATACTCGGCTTAATGAGGACGGTGTACCGGGTGATATATGCCCTGACTACTTAGGATTAAAGAGCGATTGTACAGATAGTAGCAGCGGTAATTGCGTAAGATGTTGGAATCAAGCAATTGAAAATTGAAGGGAGTAAATTAAATGGATGTAGTTAAAATAAGAAATACCTTTATTAATGTTGATAAGATTCTTGGCGGCGAAGTCATTCAAGTTAATAAAAATGACTATGAAAAATTTGATATTTCCATACAGCTATACGCAGTTGTCCTTCTTTTAGAGAATGGCGTGAGAATTGGTGTGGTTGGTGCGGCGTCAAAAGAAATCGGAGAAGAATATTTGTGTGAAATTCTTCGGTACTTTAGAAATAAAATGTATAATTTAGGTGTAGAAGGTTTTGACTTGGTCCAGTATATGGATAGAACCTATGGTAAAAGAGCTTACTATAGTAAGAAATTGCCTCAGACTTTTATTTATAGTTGGATGGAAATATGATAATTTAATATAGTTATAAAAAGAGAAAGGAAAATGCTAATGTTTATTAAAGTAAATGGAATGATTTATTCAACGGAAGGAATTAAGAATTTTGGTAGTCGTTCCGTTGCCGGAAAGGAAGAGATTGTTTTAACTTTTCGGAATGGAAACTCAATTGAAGTAAGAGAAACGGATAAAGTAAGACGGGATTTCCCTAAGTGTAGCTTTTTTACAGCGATGGCGGCAATTACAGAAAAAAGATTTTATAGTTTTGATGAAGATAATTGGGAGCTAGAAATGGAAAGCTTCCTCTCGCCAATTCCTAAGACAGTTAGAAAGATAGGCTTTTAGGTAGCCTATCTCTTTTTTATTAGAAAAAATTTTATCAAAGAAACTTACCGTTGAGAAAATTTATGAAGACTTGCGGCGATTAAAGTTTAGAATTGAAAAGGTAAAGAAAGAGAAATTTTCTTGGAATAAATTTTCTTAAATTTTTAGAGAAATTATTTAGAAAAGATTACTTATAGGAGAAATAAGGAGGAATTTATCTTATTATTATATTATTATAATAATAGTATAAGATTAATTATAATAATAATAT